>JGI24159J19872_10007239_pt1 | contig 14542 bp, 15 predicted proteins | sample Ectturendosymbi4_FD_19872 | JGI IMG/M metagenome (IMG submission 19872) | reverse complement strand
TGCAAGTTATGAATACTTGACCCTTAGGATATAGTATAACACGACTTGAAAGTCAAAACAGAAAATTTGCACCAATTTTGATCATTACTGGACCAAACAATGATCATTTCTTTGTATGCAAACAAACTGGGTTTGTCGATCAGAGACTCTGAGATTTTGCAAAAATGATTCTGACTCGAGCCTCGAGTCATTGATTGTGACTCGAGTCGAGTCGAGTCATTCTGTGCAAAACGTGACTCGAGTCGAGTCACCATCTTCCTCAACGTGACTCGAGTCGAGTAAGAGTCACCAAAAATTGTGGCTCGAGTCGAGTCATTGACTCGAGTCACGCTATCACTGGTCAATTGCATAGCTGGGGGCCAGCGTGAAGAAATGACAAAAATAAAAAAGTCGAATGCATTGTGCGGTATTCACACTGTCAAAAATAATTATCGCTGTTATTCGTAATTGAAATGGTTTGGGAAACTTTTGCAATCGTAAATCTTGTTTTTTGTCCCATCTTAAAATTCGCGGTCATAAAGTAGTTTACAATGCTTCCCTATCTATGACGTAATAATCAGTGGTGGACTTTGTACATTAGCTTGAGCATAGTGTGGGTTCTGCTTCTGCCCTTTCTGTCAACGAGCGTCCCACATTGGTTTTTGCTTTCAGCAGATCTTTCACACCAGGGTTCTGTGAAGACAGACCTGTAGGCATGGAAAGGCTTTCCGGGGCAGTGTCCCCAAATTTCTTTTTCGCACCCCAAATTTTGTTGTCCCCCTAAAAATTTGTATAATAAAAACAAAATCTCCCCCCCTAAAGATGTCTTTTGCCACCCAAACCTTAAGACCTGGCTACGGGCCTGCGTGAAGATATGACAAAAAATAAAAAGTCGACACTGTCAAAAATAATTACCGCAGTTATTCGTATGAAATGATTTCGCAAGCTTTTGCAATCGTAAGTCTTGGTTGCTGTCACATCGTAAAATTCGCAGTCAAAACGTTGCTAAAATGATTCCGCATCTCTGACGTAATGATTAATCATATGACTTCTCCATAGATACAGAAGTTTCAGTCAAACAACTTTCATCTTTCTGATTAGGAGTTGAGGACCAACGTCCTATGCCAGTGGCGTAACTGACGGAGGGCTAGGGCTAGGGGCGTACCGAGGTTAGATGGCGCCCGGGCAAGCAAGTTTGGCGCTGGCCGTGTTCGAACCTAGGGTCTTCCGGAAGCAAATGCACTGCATTGAAAAAAGTACTTGCGACATTGCTGGGACTTTTCGACGCTCCTCCAGTGATTCGGCGCCCGGGGCATTGTAGCCCCTTGTCCCCCTCGTTACGGCCTTACGTTCCCCCTCGTTACGGCCTTACGCCTTTCGAACAAGATAACGTTCCAAGTTCCAGATTTACCGTGGACTCTGACTTACCAGTTTGCCTGTCAAAATTATCTCCGAGAATTGATAAATANNGCAGTAAGAAGCAACCCCATCTGTCCCATTGATGTCGGTTTTGTACCATGAAACATTATTCAGTNTAATTTCTTTTTCGTTTTATATTGTCTTTCTGCACTGGTTGGGAGGAAAAATTGATACTGCAGAAAATTGGGGTCGAAGACAGAAGAGGTGACATTAGCAGGAGATCTTATTAAACTAGTCTGAATGGTCAACTGTAGATTTTTACGGTTTCTCAATAAATAAAAAGTGTTTAATTTACTCAGGCAAAGCAAGGCATTCAAAGTCGTGACACGGTTAGTTGAAAATCTAAGCCTTAAAAAGTTTAACTGAAAATACGAAGCTTGTGTCAAAGACATCCGATTATATTTTAACTCTGGCTCATTCGTTCTGTTAAATTTTCTATATACTTCCGCACTTTAAGACACCAGTTAAGAATGTATCTCTGGATCTGAGTGCTGTTTCTCAAATATTTTTCCTTAAGTTTCCCGATCTGATCAAAGGGAGCCTTTGCTGCTCGTACCTCGTTTGCAAAGTTGTAAATAAAATATCGAAACGTGACGTCATGGAGCACTCAACCAATGCAAAATTACAGAAATTGTATCAAAGTAACTCAACGTATGTACAAATAATACTACTTAAGATTAAGTTTGTTTTAAACACTTTGTTTCATTGCAGGCTTATTATTTGTAGGACGACAAAAGTGTATACTTTGTGAGGTCGTGTAACAGTCGTCGTGAAACTCGCGAAGTTATTTACTAATGAGTGGTGACTTTAATTTTTCCATAAAATTAAAAAAAAAATTTGTTTCAAGTTTCATTTGCCGATCGAGCTCAGCTTTATTCGATGTGCACAGGAACCGGGGCGTTGCAGTCACTCTCTGTTCTTGAAAATGGAAGACAAGTTAGAACCTTTTTCACTTCCGCGCGGAAATTTTCATATCTTACGATGTAGACGAAGAAATTGACAAGGCTGCAAATAGAAAAGTAAATTAACATTACTTTGCAACTCAAATGCAGAACTTTCATTGAGACTATTTTCCTGCTTAATGTTCGATAAAATCCGATCCACTAACGCTAAAGAAAAAATTGACCAAAAGAAGGGTTAAGTCCGATGCTCGCCCTGTCATCAGCGAGCTAAAATTTTTCTATCGGATTTGTTTACAAAAACGTACTCGCAAATTCTGTCAACACATTAAAGCCGGGGTCTCCAAAATTTTTTGTCACAGGGCCACATAAGTTGTTACATAACAGTTCGAAGGCCGGACATCTTACGTAATGCGATTTTTTGGGGATATGCTGCATTCCAGCAAATCAATAAGTATTTTGTAAATCTATTATTTTTTCATTATTGATAAAATGTCCTTGCGCCGAATGCAATGACTTCGAGAGCCGAATGGAAGGGCTTCGCGGGCCGTAGTTTGGAGACCCTTGCCTTAAGCATTGTTTTCTTGCTACAGTATATGCCTACAATCTCACCTGCGGCAAAGACTCAGGTACAAGCAAATCATATGCATCGAGGGATATTGCTTGGGAGTCACACCATTGGTGACAGTTAACACGGTTGCGATGAGAGAAGGAACTGCAACAAAAATTGCCTGCATTTGATTTGACGTGCCACCTGAAACTAACGATCGCATTTCATACGTGTCACGCTGTTAAATTCTACTTGTAGGCTCCGGAGTGAACTAAGCGATAGATTCTCTCCACAATGAGGGTACTCGAAAAGTAAAAATAATGTACTTTTAGTACTGTATGAAAACTTTACTTTATATCTCACCGCAAGTTAAGGTGAAGCCGATTTGCATTTTAACAATGGTCACCAATTCCTGCAGGGTTTCATTATCAGTTGAACCAGGTGTTCTTTGACAATCGGATGTTGTCGTTTTTTCGCCACTGTATTTAACCCTCAGCGTTGCCACAAATGCTAAGAAAACCTGGAAGCAAATTTTTGAAAATCCAACGATTATCAGTGAAACAAAAAGAACTGCACGTTGGTCTGTAAGAAACTGTACAGCAGTTCAGAAGAAGAGGTGTGCCACAGCACTCTGTAATGAAGACAAAAACGACAAACGACGTTACGATATACGTTCCACAAAATTGATTTAGATTAGCATTGCTACCTTTGCGAAAAACACTGTAAAATGGATTTCCGTTTCGCCTGCACCCTGCAAAATACATATATGAACTTAAAATCTATAAACTAATTTTTATCGCGTAGCTTCTTCAGTGTTGGTGCAAGGTTCACGACCGTGTACACAATAAAGCCGAGAGCTAAACATGACGCTGAGGGAGAAGTACCAGAAAAGATGCAACGGTGCTTTCATATTTGACTGTCTGTAAAAATCAAAGGAGTTGCATTGCTGACAGATTCTGTTGAACAACATCGAATCTCTTTGCACCACCGACTACTCCAGACTATAAAAATTGCTGTCACGTGACGTTTTTCGAACGTCGCCATGTTGCTTAAGTGGACTTACGCGAAGATTTCTGGCCAAACAACAAAATAAACCTAATTTAAACATTCGCAAAATATATTCATTTATTGCCAACCTAACATTCTTCTTCAATATTTTTACCAAAAGTTCATTTGATTGTCTACTACGTAGCTAAGTTCAGTTTCACCGCCTCCTTAGAGGTCGCTGGTCTATCCTTGTCAATATAGACGTATTTCTAGTACCTCTGTGTCACGATGAAGCAATCGCGTGTACTTGTACTTTGTGCATAATCGTCACGCGTTGTTCGCATACAAAAAATCAGGATCAACTTGTTTCCGACTGTTCGGCTTATCACGCAGCTGATATTCGAGGTTACCACAGCCAGGGATATGAGCACTGCTTCACTGTAAGTTTTATTATCGCACGATCGTAACAATTATACCGTCTATGAAAAAATGGCGGTGCTCTGCCAGCGAATTTAGTTGACTGGATCTTATGTTTCGTAAATTTGTGGTAGGCAAAAGCAGTTGAACAACACTTTGCCCTGTGGCCTGTATTGAGTCCATAGGCGTCGGAAGGATTTTTTCCATGGGGGCAATATTGGATTTTTCTATGGTGTGGCTAAGGATTTTTCCAGAGGGAGGCCAACAGTAGAGAAATTTCATTTTACCAACTCGAAACCAATAGGAAAGCATTTTTCTACTAAAAAGTTAATAGGATTAAATCAAATTTCAAAATTCAAGCCACTAATCTCCTACCACTTCCTTTCGGCGCCTATGAGCCACCTATTTTCAGCCTCTACAGCTGACTGACGCCGTGTTGTTGGAAACTCAGTTAACTTGTTCTACAAAGCCATTGTTACCAAAAAAATTTGAGACTCGTTCTTTAAAAAACTCTTCTCATTAGTTAAGTGCGAATAACAGCTTACATTTTTTTGAATTTTTTTTCCACTCGTGAACATAGTACCTTAGAACAGGTAACTCATATGAAATTTTCTCAGGTAATTATACTCGTATATTACGAACCTGCGACAACTAGCAACAGCACATCACTGCAAAAACGTTTGGGTGAAAATGAAAGTTTCTTTTTGTTCTTATTCAAGCATTGTTGAATTTTGTCGGAAACATAAAGAATCTAAGAATTTTGTTTTTTCTCTCGGTCTGCTATAGATTTTTCATCATAATTTCTCGGAGAGTTTTAATCGTGGCATCTAAGGCGGATCCATGACATTTTTAGAATTCCGTCTGTATTTTAGCCTCGGCATATCGTTTGAATAAGAGTGCCTCTAGTCCATACGAGTTTTTTTTACTTCAAATCACAAAAACCTTCTTATTTTACATAATACTTTCTGAGAAACAATCAATTGAAAAAGTTTGTTACGCGTAGGTAGAACTTAAGAAGGGTCGTGTTGACACGCACGATATATTAATAACAAACGAATTAAGGACTTCCGTCACCTACCATAGAGACGAAAGGGATTAAAAAGACGACGGCAATGAAAATGATGTAAGACGAACCGTGGTCATAATCCGACACTTTCATGAGGTCCAGTGTGTAAAGAAAAGTCGTATGCGAATACGCAAATGTCAGCGTATGGGAGAAGCAAGCTGGAAATAATAAAGGTTTGTTTTAAATTCACTTTTAGTCCTGTTTTTAATTCTCGAAGTGAATTGAAACAACGAAACAAGTATCTTCAACTCAGCTGCGGAAAGTTGGCTAAGGAAGTTGAAATACAGAAGTGACACGTACTTGGTACAACTGCTGATAGCAGCCCGGCTATCCATACCACTGCAAGCCCAAAGGCTGCCTTTCTCTGCTTCGGATGTACAAGACTGGTTTTCCACCACAGCGCATAGAAATTCAGCAGAATGAGAAACAGTAAATGATACAGTGATGCGGTGAAACCCAGCAGAAAAAATATTCCCCCGACTACAGTTGATGGAGATCGTCTTAAATATGCCACGTCCTTGTACAACGCGATTGGCGTAGTGTTTATAGTCCAAGCAAAGTTAAAGGGAATCACGATCAAGAGTTGCAAACCTGCAAAACGAAATAATGCGTTCATGGCCGTTTAATTTTGCGAGAACTTACCTGCAGCACCAAACAGTGGCGCAGTATTCATAGTCTTTTCGCTTTTTTTCTGGAAGCTACGGCATGTAGATACAAAATGTCACCACGATTCATACAAGCCTAGCGTAGGTTTTATATGTAGGCAAAATATTTCTAACCTCCACCTTTTTGATTACAATAGGATGCACCGCAAATCCTGTTGATCAGAAAATATTTTTTGCAGTTGCAGGTGAAGGTTTTGTCAAACCAAGAGTTTTTCAAATTATAGACAATCATTAAGTGAAGTCGTTTGTGCCGTACAATGACACAGATTGAGGTGAAACCTTTTTGCAACAGCATTTCAAAAAATATTCCACTGGTATGGAATTAGGCTGCGGGTCTTTTACGCTGTGGATCAGTGCATGTTCATTGTGACTGAGAAGTGCTCAACACAAAAATCCATTTTATTCCAGCTTCAAGTTCTTAATGTTACAGACCGGAAATTAATTGTTACCAAAGATCATAACCAACTACTAAAAGAAATTCTTTTATCACTGTGTTTCGAGAAAATAATGACTACCAGAAACCTGCAAATTCACCTCGTTGTTGAAAAAATTCACACTTCGCAATCTTTAAAGATTAACTTGGCTGAAAGATTAACATTCTTCATTGTGAACTCATTTTAGCACTCCTGTGCTTTTCTCATTGTGCTGAGTAAAAAGCAATTCTCCAACCGACGTCAAGTGCTCAATTTCGCAACACATGGTCGATACTGATTGACACATGCACAATGTACAATGCTTCTTTAGTGCAGTGCTGGGCTATATCCATTTTTAGGAGAGGTCTATGTTACTTTTCGTGTGATTTCCAAAAATATTTCGTGTTTTAAACAGAAAGCGGTCACTGAGCAGTGAGCACCAAACCAAGTAATTCAAATAACGTTTAAGCAAGTTCAGGTCGAATTGCGTCACTTTGTAGACTTGAAATATCAGATTGCAAAGCTTCAATTTTGTACTCATTACTGTATGTCCAACGACCAGCTGCAAGCAGCTTTCAGTGAGAGACAAATTTAAGCGTGTTCTACATTTTCTTACCTGTAATGAGATCAGCCACAGACAAAGAAGCTCTGATGGTGTCATAAAATAATTCTTCAGACCTTCGTACAATACGGCACCACAAAATTAAGGTGTTGTCCAAGACGGCAACCACACCCAGTAACGTCATAATGGCAACCAGTAAAATACCTCCACTCAGGTTACACAGTTCGCACGTGGCAAGAGAGATGTTAAAGCAAGCAGTAACAGCATCACCGGAGCAAATTGCGGGGAGATGCCATGGAGTTTCATCTTCAGCTGTAGTGCTGGCAACAGTTCCAAGCAAAGGCTCGAGTTGGAAATCTCCTGAATATTCACCGTAAATATAATCCGCACTTAAGTTTACTTCCATGACGAAGCAACAGTGTTGATAACAGCTGCTTCACATTTCTCAATCATTTTCTCTAAAAAGAAAAAAACCATCAGTTTCATAAAATTCCATCAAAACATTCGTAATGGTGGGCAACTATTCAAGCAACTAGTCTCCACAAACGTGAGGAACAAGCGAATCTATCGAGCAACTTGTTATTTGTAATATAAATCCCATTTCTCGTAACACTACACATCCTCAGTCCTAAAATCTGTAAGCAATGCATACGGGTGAAACGTTGAAAGGCTTAAACAAGGGCAGAGAAAGCAAACGAGCTCAAGACTACAGAGAATAAATCAAAACAAAAGCTGCTGCGACAATTAAAACTGGAAAATACGTCTTATCTCAAATAATTCCTTTGACTGGAACTTCAATACTATCTAACGCCAATTGTCGAGCAATGCAACTGACCCACTTATGACTGAAACACGCCATTATGACTCAGAGCGTTGGTAGAATGCGTAAGAAAGATTGCTTCGTAATTTGGGAGCCAGACTTCAGGAAGCGCCTAATTAAAATGCCGAGTTTTTACCAGCATTTACGACATCGCTAGCAGCCTAGCACACTGGTGAAATACGTCAAAACAAGTCAAATAACAACGCAAAAGGATGTAGGAATTATATCACACGGGGGAATATCGTGCTTTGAATATTATTTTGAGCATCAAGTTTGTGATACCATTTTTCTTCACAGGTATCCAGAGAGGGAAAACTGGGTTGTTCTACAAAAGTAACAGTGTGATCTTCATGTGTAGGTGGTTTATTTACGGTACCATGTAAAACTGAATAGTACCGCGATAAGGCCATTTGATCCTTGTCATCTTTATAATCTGGTTTGCTCGAATTACTGCAGTGCGATGACCACGATGACCATCCCTTGAAAAAACTTATTGTTGACTGCGTTTTTCAACTAACACCTACTCTGTATTGTGTTATAACTAACCATTTTTGTGTTCTTGTGTTATTCGATTAGCCTCGTGTTATGGATCATGAGTCTGAATTAAATAAATGCTATGGGCTCTCCACTGAGTGCTACATATTATACTTCCTTTCTGTAGGGTGCTGCAAGCCTAAAAAAAGCACTGACTTGAATATAATATGCACGTACAGATTGCCAGAAACACTTTAAGGTTTTCAGGTCAACACCTCTCATGCGCAAATTTAACTGATATGCCTGAAACATTTTCGTCATCTAAGCTATTTCATAGATCTGCTAAACTTTAAACATTCAAAAATGATTGATCCTGCTGCAGAAGGTGACCAAGAAACGAAAACAACTTTCGCTATTAGGAAAAAATCTGTGAGGCTATCACTAGAAATACGCTGTGACGCTATCACGCACTGCATTAAATTGGAATGTGCCCAACACGACAATCGTGAAAGCTATCTGAACTTTCTGCGAAGATTGATCAATGATACGCCAGTGCTGTTGTGATAAACGCGTGACATTCTTGGAACTTTTGAACAGTCAATATTGGCTCCGGGCAACTTAGGCTGTTATTGTTTTGAAGTGGAGAGAAACTGCTTTCTGTTTTTCCTGATCGAAAGTACACCAAAATTTTCAGGATAGAAAATCACAGTGTCATATTTTTTATGTTTTTACCATATTTAAAATAAAACAGCGTCAAGCACCTTCACATTTAGAAATAATACACTTAAATAAGAATTCGTAGAACGAATTACATTAGTTTTGATAAACGTAGCCTTTGAAAATGCAACGTTGTACAAATTTAAACTGACTTAGGAAACTTCTTGTTTCGTTTATTCAAATTCCATTTGTTTCAGTTTCAAGTGCCCATTTCACATAAGTCGCTACAGTACACGAATATATGAAAAGTGTTTACACACTAAGAAGTACAGAGGAGGCATTGGTATGAACACCCGCAGGTAATGTTGGAAGAGACCAAACATGAATAAAAAGCCGCAAGTGCGCCTTCAGTCACCGACCATCTTACGCAATGATCACATAATGGGCTAAAAAGGAAGTCATGTAAAAAGAATCAAACATTGTGGCTAAACATCTTAGATGGAGAAGCACACCGCTGAAGAAATAAGGGATACATATGGGGTTGTTTTAAATCAAAGCAATGAATCTCCTGATAGACACCGCGATGTTGCCGAAGGCTTAAATTATAGGATTATAAAGCAAAAAGTGACGTTAACCATTGACTATACGCAGGGACGGCGCAAGCATTCCAGCGCCCTAGGCAAGATCCATTTTCAGCGACCTCATAGCTTATGACGTCATCCTGCTCAATCAACTGCGGCACGATCCGTTTAAACGTAAACAAACACATACTCTTTTTTCTTTGTATATCTTAAAATTTGCCGGTGCGTCCGAGGCAAGGTCCATCCCAGCACCCCTTCACACATAAGACCCTTTTAAGGACGGTTTTTTTACATCAAATTAATTTATTCGATGCATGCCGAGTTCATTTGAACAACAAATTCATCAAAATATTATCTACACAAGTAACAGGCGTCGCAGCATTCACATAAACAAAAATTCTAGCATAGGCCTCATAAACTTTTTCAGTCTGGTGTCGTAACAATCGACTACGTTCTGCATGCACAACAAAGCTCTGACACTCGCGAAGGTCACCAATGTTGGTCATGTTGCGTAGCCTACCAGCTGACATCTCTTTGTTATGAAAATTAATGTGGTACGTCCTATAATCTAAATCTTACTGGTTAACTAGGCCAGGGTTTATCAAATTATGGGTCGCGACACCATTTGGGACGCAAAGTGTAATTTTGGGGTCGCGAAACAGAATAGTTTAGTCTAGTAGTTTAGTCTAAAACTGAGTGGTTTTAACACTGAGTAGTTTTAGACTAAAATTAAAAGCTTTATACACAGTTTCATAAGTACTATGGATTTTGATTCAGGAAAAGTTGGTTACACAAACCATATACAATTGAAATTTGAGGAGGCCACACACCTGCCACGCCCAGGATAAGTTTGTGGAGTTATTGAACGACAAAAGTTTGCAACTGGAATTTTCATAACAGAGTTTAGGCCTATGTCATTTTTGCATAAGAACAAGAAATGAATGTCCAGACATTACTGATTTTAGCCATTCATTGACTCTCAGCATTTTGCACAACATATTTGTGTGAAGCTGCATTTTCAAAATTGGTAATAATCATCAAGTCCAAAAAACGATCTTTTTTGAAAAATGTTGAGAATGTCCTTCGTTCTGTGTTGTCATGTATAAATCTACGAATGGATGATCTGTGTGAAAATCATCAAGTGCTTCCATCCCTTTAGTTGCGTTTGATACTATTTCTATAAGCTCAATTGCATTTTGTTTTTTCGCCTTAAAATTTCTATTACGTGGTAGTTTTATTGCTGTGCAGTTACTTTCGAGGATTGTGTGCATTTGTATGATTTCGCCAGTGACTAAATTGCTTTTTGAGCTTTGTAATGGGACGTTTACAAGTATCATTAACAACTAGGCTATCCATCAAGGGGATCTAGGTCCTTAACCAGCTTGGGACACTAGGGGGGTGAAGAGCAGTGGCGTAACTGACAGGGGCAAGGGAGCGAGCCTCCCCCCTGGCAAGCTAAATGTAAAAATTAGGCCCCCTTTATTTGACATTTTGATATTTAATATTCTTTGGGTTGTTGCTTTTTTGCGTTTTTAGGGGTGTTTTCTTTTTTAGCTAGTATAGACATCCACGACATCCAGAGATTCACTATCATTTCTTAACTTTTTTCCGAGTTTTGGCTGGTGGGCCCCCGACGGTAACCGATGGGCCCCCTTCAGCTAAGCTTTTCCCCCCTGGTTCAAACCCCTAGCCACTGGTGAAGAGTTTTCTGATAGCGGCACAAATCTTTAAACGGATTCAAGTAGTTATCAATTATGTCCAACACATTTTTCCAGGGAGGGAGAAAAATTGTTCAGGAGGGCTTTGACCCCATTGCGCCTCCCCTAATTACGGGCCTGAGGGGTTCGCATAACAAGTTTTTAAGAACGCTACACAATAGAGTCTACCATTTCGCTATTCTNGGAGAAACGTTTGACTTAAGCCGACATCTGCCTTCCGCATTGGTTGCAAGATTAAAATTAACCGAATNTAACGGTGGTGCTGAACATTGTCTTCGAGAAGAAAGTCCAGCATTCAAAAAGATTTATTCAGACTATCCCTGTTTTCACATTCACAGCATTATGGTGGGTTATTGTAAAGAAGTTCAGTATCAATCTTGACTTTGACTGAAATGAATGTGTTTTCTCTTTGTTCATAGACTGTGTGGCAGCACCGAGGAAAACTACCTGCGCTATTTTTCATTCCAGTGCATTCGCTGCATTGCGTGACACTTTAAAAAAGATTGTGTGTTTCCTGCTACTTGGTTTTTCCGATTAAAGCTTTTTTTAGTAGTACATGTTTTTCTGTTTTCCGTAAAAAGGATACATTATGATAACTATATAATCATGGGCGTCCGCAGGGGGGCAAAACGGGTATTTACCCCTGAAAATTGGGACTAAGAACCAAAAAATTTCTGGAGAACCTATGGTCAGCAGCTTGTTCCGATTATTTGGTTTAATTCTTGCATTGATAGTTTATTTGCCGGTATGACACACTGCAAAAGAACCAGGTTCACTGTTCTGGTTTTATGCAGTGATGAGCTTGCATTTCACTCATGTCCGCTCTTTTTCCTGCAGAGGCAGGTTACGAAACTTGCGAGCGGATTGTTCTGTTGTTGGTTTTTATTGCGTAACAATAACATGGTAACAAAAAATCTTTAAAGGTTCACTTCAAGTACAGTATCTGTAGAAGGCGTTTTTCTGTATGTGACTGTTGAACGCAGACGTCTTAGCAGGCAATGCAGCGAGACAGTGACTGTTGATAGCGGAAAACCACGTAGTTTAAACTGCGTGAAAAAAAGCATGGGTGAAACTGTAGCAATATTTCCACAAGTTTGAAAAATCCATTGTTAGTGTGAGACTGCGAGTGTGGCCAATGTGCCTGAGTGCAGTGGTGTACCTGACAGGGGCCTGGGGGCGATCCGCCCCCCTTGGCAAGCTAAATATAAAACCCGGGGCCCAGAACCGTCGCCAGAAAGTCTTCAATAGGAGGGCTTGTCGTTTGCGCAGGGGGGCTTGACATTCTAAAATTTGACAAAAACTCCACAATCTATAGTGTTTCAATTTCAATTTGGGGGGCTTAAGTTTTGTTTGGCGGAGCTAAGCTCACCAAAGCCCCCGGGGCCCCTCTAACTTACCTTTTGATATTTGGTATTCTTTTGGTATTCAGTAAGTGGTTGTTTTTATGCGTTTTTCGCGGTGTTTTCGCGTTTTTTAGCTAGTAGGTTAGAGATATCCACATCCGGATTCACTGTCATTACTGAACCTTTTTCTGAATGTTGGCTAGTACTCCCCTACGTTGGCCAGTGGGCTCCCTTCAGCTAAGTATTGGTCCCCCTGGCTCAAAGGTCTAGTTACGCTACTGCCTGAGCGAATAGCTTATCCAAACTACGTTTATGCAGGCTTCTCTTCACACAGTATAAATTATGTGGCTTGTTAGGCTACGTATATGTAGGGTTGTGGGAGTACGTCTTAACCGTTAAAGTTTATTTCTGACTTCTAAGTGAGTACTTAGTGCAGAGCTACATTTGCTGCGGCGACTACATAATTCATCTGCTAAATTTTTGTAAGCCTGCGTGGTGTTCTAATTTTAGTAAGTTGTCCGATAGTCGTATCAACATACCGGTCTACTTGTCCGGTTAATGTATGATGAGCTTCTTTGTGATAAACGTTTCCAGTGAAAAAATCAGCAAAGACAAGCAAGGTTTTATTGAAAGGGTGATCGATCCATCGCTTTGGACGAGATCCCAGACGTTTGCAGCTCTTGTTTCTATGTGACACTGACAAGTCTTGCGTAAATTGAAATCAAAATTTGTGGTTTCGTTAAAGATCATGGCAACACTTCTGTGAAAAGAAGTTTGAAAATGTGCAGATAATCTATTGTGAAAATCATCGTATTATACCTGGTTACAGTTGCCAACGAAGCGCATTTTTGTGACTACTGTCGTAACGTGGGGTATTTTCTTTAGTGTTTCGTGTAGAAAGGGTAAAGCGTTTCGTGAATGTACATTTGAATTGCATCGTCAGCAACCTGACAAGGATTAGCAAATTATTGACGTTGACCCCCCTGGAAAAATTTCTCCGGACGCCCATGTATATAGCTCTGAACCTCACTGTAGCTGTATCAAAAATGATCACAAATCATTTTACATCCAGGTTCAGAAAATATTATAAAAAATGCTTGTTTTCAAAACACACCTCTTTTCCTCAATTTTTTTTTTTTTTTGCAATTTCCAAACACCTCTCTTCAAACGTATTATTTACTGCTTTCAGTAGGAAAGTTTTTGTAAACACCGTGATATAACGAAGTTTGGTGTTCCCGGATACAAATGACCAATTAGCAAATGCTCTGAATGAAACAAATTTAAACTTTTTGTTTTTGCTATCAAAGTTGCAAATGTGTGAACTGCGTAATTCTATTTAACCAAAGTGGCTTTTACATTTGAAAGATTGATTAGAGCATACTAGGATGAGCATGCATTTCTTTAAGATATCTTGCTTATGATCAGAGAGAAATGTTTTATTGTAGGGTTGCCATACGTCAGGTTTTCCCCGGACATGTTCGGGATTTTAGTGGCCAAATTTGCATCAGGGAGAAATGTTAAAAAGTGCTAAAATGTCTGGGATTTTTGAATAATGCGTTTTATGAAATCCAACCGCAAATGTTTTCACAGTAAGAACTATTTAGTGTTAATGATTAAACTTTGTAATTTTAACTGTTAAAATGGCTAAACGAAAATGCAAATTTACTGACGAGATGAAGGCAAAACATCCATGTTTCCGGAAGGGAGAAATGAATGGGAAGCAGAATGCTTAGTTTGTAAACCAGGAACAGACGTTTATTTCTTGTCTTTGCCTTGCAGCTTATTGTGTAATAATTCTGTGCTTTTTTTCATTTTCATAATTTTTGCTGTTTTCAGAAACGAAGTGCCGTCCCCACGAAAAAGTGCCGCCCCCCACGAAAAGTGCCGCCCCTCTCGCCCTCCCTAGTCGGGTCCCTGGCCGAGAGAGGTTCTCAGGTGTGCCGCGGAACGTTTGGAATTTTTGAACATAACCAATTCGCATTACAATTAGGC
>JGI24159J19872_10007235_pt1 | contig 14548 bp, 9 predicted proteins | sample Ectturendosymbi4_FD_19872 | JGI IMG/M metagenome (IMG submission 19872) | reverse complement strand
ACTTCTAAGCCATAATCCTTGAGCTAAAGGAGCACGCTCAATGCATTTTTCCGGTATCCGGACTACAGCCACCTGGACAATCGCCACTCGGACAACTGCCACCGGACAACTGCCACCCGGACAACTNCCACCCGGACAACTGCCACCTAGGACAATTGCCACCTAGGACAACTGCCAGCTAGGACAATTGCCACCCAGGACAACTGCCACTCGGACAACTGCCACTCGGACAACTGCAACACCAGAGGTGTTGTGTGGCGGGAACAAATTCCTACACTTTTTCATGTTTTCGTTTGTAGTGCAATGAAAGTGAATAATTCATTAGAAACTGATTTTAAAATGAGTTTGATTTGCTGTTGCAAATGGCTACTACACCCCTGTACCACCGTACAACTGCCACCTAGGTTAATGCGTTTTACACATCACATACCAACTGTGGAATTCAGTTTGTTATGTTGCGTTGTGGCACTAGGTGTACGAGTTCTCGCGGCACAGCGGTTGAAAACCTCTGTGCTGAGATATCACTGCTTCAGCATAGTGCAGCAAAAGTGAGTTGCAACGTTGCTGCTGCTGCCATGTAACTCACAAATCAAAAGCTAAAGTGAAAGAATGCACAGCATGTAAAATGAACGGAAGGAAATGAGTTTCGTGAGTGCGTGGAAGCAATACGATGCGATAATGTGCAAAAGATAATTTGCTGCTAAAAATTAGAAAAGGTCCATGAAAAATCAATTTTTCAACTGGCTTAAGAACGTTTGTGAAGATGTAATGACGTCGACACGAGATTGTCCAGCGAAAACCAAAAAGTTTAAGTTAAACGGTCAGAGGATGAATTAATTCTCAAGTGGCGATTGTCCTAAGTGACAGTTGCATGCAGTGGCGTAGCGAGGCTAAGTGTCGCCCGGGGCCGACCCTAAAAGTGCCGCACTTTCCACCCCTCAAATTTGCTTACAAAAATTTAAAAAGAAAGAAGATCATGCTGCGTGCTTATTTAAAGGTATAAGAATTAATGAAGCATCTTCAACATCACAATGAAACACTCACAATCTGAATGGGTCTTGTTTTTTCATTGTCGATTATGAGTCTTACTTTTTCTGCTTTTCGCCACCTTTCTCATCATTAATTTTTCTATTTTTTGCATTCTTTACATATGCATACACGAACCCGAGATGATTCGTCAAATTTTCTTCCCTGTTGCCTTGTTTGTTTTTAATCTCCGGTAAGCCCACTGGCTTTTTAATAGTTTACCCATTCCAGAGGATCAAACGAAAAAATTAAGGGATGTGATGGCGGCGTACCTACTTTACAGATGTAACATTTATGTATTTTAAAATTTGGTGAAGTATCCCCGTCTACTAAAAAAGTACATATACTGCTATAATGAAAATCTGATAATATGATCTCAGTGATGTAAGGAATGTTTCATTGTTCACTACACGTTTCAGTAGTGGTTTAATCCTTTTAGAAAATATTAAAGGCTTCAAACGTTAACTCCGTCGGCACTTCTGCGGAACAAAAATATCTTAAACAGATTTAAAACCGGCTATGGTTGAGAAGCGCTTGCTTGCAGTCTTCATCAAGACTTGCGCACTTGGTCTGGCTGTTGGGTTAATATGCTGGACCTCTCCAATTACACGTGCATAGTGTTTGCCTTTGTTCGTTACCAACAGAACCATCGCCAGAAAGTCTTCCATTGGGGGACTTTATGTTTGTGCAGGGGGGATTGACATTGCCAAATTTTGCAAACCATCCACTGATTTGTAGTGATTCACATTTCACATTGGGGAGATTGGAGTTTTGTTTGGGGAAATAAGGCCACCAAACCCCCCGTGGGAACGGGACTGGTTACCAACAGCCGTCTATTTCGAAAACTGTATTACCAAATCATGCCAGGTGAGACATAGGCCTTATGGATTCTCAGCAGTGACTACAACGTTTTACGTTAGACAGTAATTGTGCTGAACAAGTTTATTCAGTAGGCCTACAGCCATTGCCAAGCTGTACAAGCATATCGATTAACGCCCTCTTCATTAAAAGCCTTAACCACAAATCATATCTAAACATATCGTTTACCCTTGCGTTAGGTTTTCAGGCAAACGTTCTTGCCCAGGGACGCCTGAACAGCGGTAGGGGGAGCAGTAAAAGAGTTGAGGGCAATGCAAACTTGCAAAAACAAAAAATCGTTACCAATTGTGCTTGTTTCTGTTCAGCAACGATGTTGACTTCAATACTAATATCAGAAATTATAGTAAACCATTCCGAAGTATTTGGGTGCGCGAATAGCTGCAATAACTTTGTTTCCAAATCGATCTTGATCAACCATGAAACTATCCCTGATACTTTATGAAAGGGAACCTTCCCCTCCTCCGTTCCCCCTTATGTAGGGACGTGGTGGGCAATGCCCCCGTCATGAACCCATTCTCCAGTGTCCCTGTTCTTGCCTAAAATTCATCAAAATGAGAGCAACACTTTTTCTAAGCTTTACTTGTTGAAATGAATTTTTCTATGATTGCCAATGATAAGTATACCGTTGAACAAAGGAGACTTTTACGAAACTCGCGTTGCCAATCAGTTGGCTCTGATTCGCTTTACTTGCAATTAAAACCGACAATCTGAGCTCAAAGTTACCCACCCAAACACACCAACTGTACTACACAGCGCTTCAAGAACGTTATTTCCGACACCATTACGTCATGGCATGCATAAAAACAGCCATTGTATTGAACCAGAGCAACGTTACCTTTGTAGAGTTATTCACTTCAACCGCCAAAATGTAATATGGATAATCGCACCTAATGACCAGGCAGCTTATGGCACTTATTGAAAATATCCCACTGAACCTTAAAAAATAGCATGAGATGTGCCAACAAATGTTTTTTCCAGGATTGTCCATGGAACATATTTGTCTGTCCCATCCCATAGCAATTTTGCCTGTCCCGTCCAACGGGATTCCCATTACAATAACAATTCAATTAAAATTATTCAAATTTATGAAAGTTCAGGTTTAGTATCTACTAAATAGGACTACATGTACAAAGAGACATTCAAAACGACAAAATTTATTGATTTCAAATTCAGAAGTATAGTCTAAGTATGACAATTCAGTATAAAAACTGAGGTTAGCTTTGACTTAATGAAGTTGCTATGATATGGCTACCGTCTCATGTAGAGATGGGATGTCCACAGGAATCACATTCCTATGGACAAGCCTGTTTTTTCGTAATTTTGGCGACGGCAATTAGCGTCATGCCAACGGTATGCTTCTAACCGGGACAGTTGAGGCGAAGGAGCGCTATGGCAATTTACTCATGAATCGAACACACAACCTTCCAGTTGAGAGGCGGGCACTTTACCACTGGACTATCGCCACCCCAGCGAAAACGTCTTCCCCAATGCCTAGGTGCCATGTGATGTTCTGCTCTGTAGTTGAGGCGTTACTGAGGAGTCAACGATGCGAGAAAAAGGTTAAGCTAGCCTTGACTATTTACCATGATTTCATGCAGTCTTTTTTATCAGATTTTGAGAGGAGCGGCAAGATAAACCGCGGAGTCCTAGCGTTTGCTAGTCTGCCATAGAATGTCATCTCTTTCCTTTGTTTAAAGGACTTTTGATTAGGATGGCGGAAATGGCTTTGTCTGGCGAGGAAGATGTGGGGGATGGGACAAAATTGCCGCCAAGCATGTGTATTAAAAAGCCCTGATTTCAAGCATAGGCGTAGCCAGGGGGGCCAGAGGGGACATAACCCCCCAATTTTAGAAAATATATTCATTTTGTGCTTTGAGAGACGTTTTTCCCAACAAAATAGTGTTATTCGCCTAAAATCAGACATTTCAGCCCCCCCAAAATTTTTGGGCTGGCTACGCCACTGATTTCAAGACAAACACTGGGGCACTTTAGCACATTAGATTTGACCCAGACTTTTGAGTGAACGTTTCATAAATTTTCCCATTCCAGAGCCGCATATCGTTTTTTGTTAGGCTTCAAAACACAAAAATTGAAAATAGTTAGAACTTTCAAAACTTTCAAATGTTTATTTAAAAATAACAACAAAAAGCTAGAACTTTTAAACTGCTTTCAAAAATGAATTTTTATCAGCAAAGTTCCGCCCCCCAAACGATGCCGCTCGGGGCCCACGGCCCCCAGGCCTCCCCCTTGCCACGCCACTGGTTCCATGTGTTAGGTGGCAGTTGTTCGGGTGGTACTTGTCTTGAGAGGCATTTGTCCGAGGTGGCAGTTGACCAGGTGGCAGTGTCCCGGGAGGAAATTGTCCTAAATGGCAGTTGTCCGGGTGGCAGTTGTCGGGGTGGCAGTTGTCCGGTGGCAATTGTGCAGGTGGCAGTTGTCCTAGAACGCAAAAAATATACTAGTAACAAAAACAGACCAATTTTGCACAGTCCAGCGGCATGTCGAGAACTGTGCTAGCGAAAGCGACCGCAGTTGTAATTACATAATCTGAGGAAGAATGGGCAGTTCTCGTTACCACGCGGGAAAGAAATAAGTACAGAGAGTAGTAGTATAACGAAAGAATAGCATTGTTGATATTCGGTAATAGAGGCTGGGGAAAAGTTTGGCAAGTAAATCATAAAGTTCAACGAAGTGCAAATTAGCATTGTTTACTTCAAAATTATTTTTGATCTTTGTTCTACTTTGATAGGTAGTAAAATTGGGTGCATTTATGTCAGTGTGGCGCCATTCAACGGGGCGCCACAGACGTTTGGGGAAGTTGTCCCAAACTACCCCCCTGGTTCCGCCTCTGGTGATTGGCAAGGCACAGCCACGATGATATTAAGATTTCTAAGTACTTGGATGTGCATAACATACATTAGTCTAAAGTAGGATAGCGATCGGATGGATAATCGACTTTCCAAGTTTGGATAGTGAAAAGCACTATCCGCACATTACTGATTTATCTTTAAAGAAGCTTATGCATCAGTTGTCTTAAAAAATATTCTCTGGTAACTTAATTCTCGATCAACCGTAGTCCTTGATGAAACTGCATGAAACCATTGAAGACAAATAAGATGTGCTTCTGCCTCCGGATATGGTTTCACGTCAGATATTATTGCACCATCGCTTAGTAAGATAAACATTGCCTACATCTTCTGTTATCTACTGTAAATTGGACCTTAGTATAAACGTAAAGGTTTAGTCTTGTCATGACCAAGCTACAAAGAAAACAAAAGAGCTGTTCCACGCCACAGAAAAGCACGGAGTGCGAAGAACGTAATACAGCCAAGGACTTTCTGTCGCATGTCTGCAAGGTTAAATGAGAATGCCAGAAGAGCTTATTATGGCACCAAATGCAAACTTCAGTTCAACATCAACAGCCCATGAGACCACAGAGACGACACTACTTCATTCAGAAAAAGACAGTGAATTGAAAGTCATTAACAGATTCACACAGCCTGAATGGATACTTGCAGAAATTTTCAACCTGCTGTCAATTTTCTGTGTTACTTGGATCTGCCTAAGCTTGACAGTTTACGGCTTCAGAACAGGCAAATGGCAAAAGGAGAATCGATCCAGTTCAACACAAGTCAATGCCGGAGCAGTATACACAGCTGCTGTTGCTGCATACTTTTTCAGCTTTTTTCGTTTATTACTCGCTCAAGTTACGTTCAGCTTAGGATATGGAGATAAATCGTCAAAACCTTGTGAAAGCGCATTGGATGCATCCATTTCCTGGTTATGTTCTTACGTCAGTTACTGTTTACATATTTCTATGGTTCCGACAGCGTTCGCTTTACCAGCACCCGGCAATGCAATCGTCGAGTAATAAACGGGTGCAGTGTTTCAGCTGGATTGTCATTATCGTCATTGTCGTCGGAAGTGTGTTTTCAGGAATAGTATTTGCTGTCCCAGAAAACTACACATTTTCCAATCGTGGGTGTGTGTCTAGACCAAAAAACACTTTTACGGTATGGCCAGTTTATGTTTACGCAGGAATGATGCTGTTGGGTCAAGCATCAATGCTGTATTTGTTCATTTATCCTCTTCGGTCTCAAGCTACTACTAACACTGCTGGCAGAATTGTGAGAATGATGAAAAGGTCGGCCGTTTTTGCTGGAGTATGCATGATAAGTGACTTGCTCGCTATGATTACTTTAGCGTTTGTTGTTCCAGAAAAAACAACTAGACACGTATCTTCAACTGTTTACGATATTAGCATGCTTGTTAATCTTCTCAGCATTTTTATGTCGTTTGAAACGTGGTTAACTATTTTAAAGTCGCCACTGTCAAAGGAAAGCTCCCAAGCATCGAATCAGCAAACGCAGCCTTCAGTCAACGGTATAAGCAACGACACCAATTTGCAATTTTAGGGAAATGTTGATGAACCTGGTTAACTACTGTATTCTGAGGTCGTCATAAAAAAGTTTCACAATCGCAGGTTGAACAATCACAGCCTTTATTCAACAGATTAAAGAATGAAGTCAACCTGTATATTTGTCAGATATGGTGAATGTGGAACTAATTAGAGTAGAAAAATGCATACGGTGAATGTGGAAATAATTAAAGTGGACAACTGGGTGCGCTCAATAAATTGTTCTTAAATTACTCCACATCAACATTTATGCTAACAAAATCTTTGAAAAATGATAGCAATCTATCGCAAACTTTTTTTTTCCAAAAAGATATTAATGACAGCTGTTTTCAACGAACAACATGTGCAAATTGCTTCGGGGGATGATAGACAGCTCGTTATGTTGGCTATCTCACGTGCAATACATAAAATCAAAACTAGTTAGGGCATAGTTTCTATTCTTATAAAATTCGAAATGTGGTATCAGTTGATCTTTTAAAAATGTTGTATGTTATTCTTGTACATTTTCATCTAAAGTACTGCATTGTTTCATGGGGCACGGCTACTAATTCTGGTTTGCAACCACTAGAATAGTGCACAATGATATTCTACGAACTATTACATGAAACGACTTTAAATGTCATATTACACCTCTGTATAAATCTCTCAATATTCTTAAACTTCATGATATTTATAAATTAGAGTTAGCTAAACTGATGCATACATTTCACCATGAAATGTTGCCCACAATCATTTAAAGACTTGATCAGAAAACGGCTGAAGTTCATTGTCATAGTACAAGATATGCAACCAATCAAAACTATTTTATTCAACAAGTTTCAACAAAGGCTGGCAAAAATAACAATTTCGCATTGAGGAGCTACTGTTTGGGCAAGCGTAGAACAGCAGTTCAAAGATAAATCCCACAAAGCCGTTAGTAATCAATACGGATCACTTTTGCCGTTGCAATATGAATGAATATCTGAAAAACTATGCTACCGGATGCATCTAGTTAAATTTTTAATAAAAGGATGATCACTTCATATGTCTCATCGTTTACGCGTACGTTTGGTATGCGTTTCTGATTGCTCGTGTGGTTTGTAACGCGGCGCTTGGCATTTTTTGGTAGGCAACTGAAGTCTTTCCATGGTCCTTATCTCAGGTCTGTTTCACTGTTTTACGTAATTGTGTATTTGTTTTCACTTTTGGCAAGCACTGAGACGTTTCATTGTGCTGGGGCACTTCGACTCGATAACCGCAAGGTTTTTCGGTGTCCTGGCTGCAAGGTTTCACTTGTTTTTTGTTTTTTTTGTTTTTTTTAAAGTACGATTCTAGATCGTTAAAATGCTTGTTTCTATGTTCGACGCCGATAGCTTCGTCTCGTGTGTGTTGAGGCGTGTATAATTACCTCGAGTATGATGAAAATTCGCAAGTGTCTTACTTTGTTTTATATGTTCGCTAAGCCATGTCCTGTGGGCCTTGCGGCTGAAATCAACAAAACTGTCAAACCATCAAACTGTCAGAAATGGCTGATTAATGTGATTACAATTCAAAAATGTTTGTGTTGAAAATGGTATAAAGATTTTATGTTTGTTAGGACTTTAGCCGCCGTGTAACATAAGCTGCAATAGATATCAGAGTTAGATCAATTATATAATTGTAATTAATGACATAATTTCGTGTAATTGTAATTGAGTTTTTTTGTTCTTATGTAATTGTAATTTTAATTTGCAAAAACTGACCAAATTTCAATTACTTGTGTCTCCAACAACTACACAGAGTTCGAAAAAACGCAAAAAAAATCACTTTCTATGTGACCTTCTACTACTCCACAGAGCTTGCCAGGTAGACAGCACAATTGCACACACGATAGCCAGGCACGTTGATAAATAGAGCAGACAGCATACGATGCTCGTACATGTGGCATTCGTTGGACAGATATAATTCATGAGTTAGCGAGAATGCTTGCGATGAGAAAACCATAAAACGCTTGCATGGAGCGAGATAGCGTTCGTTACAGAGTTCCGTGGTCAATAACAGAATACAAACGTGGATCAGTCAACGAGAGCTAACAAGTTCGATGCAACATCCAAAAATGTTAAACGGCTGCAGTGTAGAAATATCTACTGTGCTGTATGCAAGGTTAAAGACGAGACAGCGCGTGTAGTGCTCAAAACCTTTTTCAATTAGTCCATAGCCTATAGTTGGCAGGCGTTTTGAACTGTTCAGATTTGAAGCAGTGTTTACTGTTTGCGTGGAAGTGTTCACTTAAATATTTGAGTTAGTTAGTTCCAGTGGCAACTCTGTCACTCTGGATGCTCAGGCTTAGATTTACATTGTTGAACGCGAGCTGGTTTGCTTTGTATACAGTCAGACCTCGTGTAACCGAACTACTTTGTTTCGTCAAATACTATACTGTCGGTTTAGCGAGGCATCCGGATAATCGGAATCTAAAGTATAAAGAGCGAAATTCTTTCCGGAGCAAATACCAGCAATGTAATACAAAGGTGACGATGTGCAGTGCAGTAGCATTCGCCTAAGCGGACCTTCAAAGGGAAACAGAAGAAAACTGTTGATTTAGAAGAATTGTCAACTCAAGCAAATATGTAGACTGCATGTTGAACATGATTAAATGAAAAACTCATACTTTTATTTTTTGTTTATTAGCAGATCCGATAGATATACGTAAGCTAGTATGCATTCAGAACGAGATTAAACGCTAAAAAGAACTTTACAAACTGCGTCCTGCAAGTTCTGCCGCTGTTACATTCATTGTTCGCAGAACCTTGACTTTCACACTTCCATTGTGATTTAATAAACAACTAAACAACAGTTGGCATAATCCGGCTTAGTGTTTTTTTATATTGATTTGACATCACCCATTCATCACCCATTTCACTAATTAACGTTGTTATCACCCATTTCACTAATTAACGTTGTCAACTCGGGGTATTTTCATTGGGCCTTGTCACTGTTCATATACTTTATTTTCGTTCCATGTCTAACCTTTCGCGTTCATGTTGTAGGTGACCTGAATAAATAATAAAAATCGTTCGTAGTTAGGCGTTCTCTCGGCTTCGTTGGCTCGCGCTTTACTCGGGCTCATCCGTTAGAGCCCGAGCTGCCCACTGCAAAAAAGTTTTTTAAAAATATGATTCATATCAGATTTGTTTTCAAAAATATGATTTATATCAGAAGTATTTTTAAAAATATGATTCATATCAGATATAAGATTCTATTTTAATAAGAGCTGATGATGCCTACTTCGTAGGCGAAATATATACTCTGTAAGATCTTAGTGCCTGATTCTTTGCTGGGAAAGGATTCCTTTCGATAGAGTGTGTCATACAAGATTGAATTTTTTTTGAAGTAATGGATTTGCATAGAGCATTGGGTTTAAATTCTAATGTGTGGACAGTTCCCATTCGACAATAATTTCAAACGAACTATGAATTGTCCAGTAACTTGGATTAAATATTAATGAGCCTAGTACGTAGAGGACTAACTGTGGCGCTATCTTTGCTCTGTGACGAAGGTTACGCCACAATGGACGAACTCTCATGAGAACTACTCATTCATTGTTACGTGGATAAGTCGCAAAACAAATATAGTGGCAGCCAGAATGAGAGCAAATGGAAATTTCAGTGACGCAAGCCTCGAACCGTTGCATTCAGTCAGTATAATCGCGACTTGTACGTCAGTATGCTTTGCAAAGTTTTATTATTGCTGTTTTTCACTCTTAAACTACAGATGGATGAAGACATAGTGCTAGGTAGAAAGCAGTGCTTCTTAACCTTTTTCGGTTTCTTTCACCCCTGACATCGATTGCTGCATTCCCATTCACCCAGGGCCGGATTTACCTACAGGCTATATAGGCTTAAGCCTAGGGTCTCAAGATCCAAGGGGGCCTCCAGGAAACTGTGGTACGCATAAATGCAGGGGCGTAACGAGAGGGGGGCAAGGGGGGCACAATTCCCCGGGCGCCAAATCGCTATGGGGGCGCCTAATGACGGCGGCGGGCACCGAAAAGTCCCAGCAATGTCACAAGTATTTTCTTCAATACAGTAAATCTGCTTACAAACGACCTCAGGTTTGAACATGGGGGCGTCAAACTTGCTTCTTGTTCCGGGCGCCATCTAACCTCGCTACGCCCCTGCATAAATTTCATTGCCAGTTTATGATCAAATCAATAAACATTCGTCAAAATTTTATGTCTTAATTATTCATGAAATTTAGTTTTATTCACCTAATCAGATTCCGTGTTGATAACGCCAGGGTCTTTCAACAAGTTTGCGCGAATCTCAGTACGACCGTTGGTCAAGTCGCATGACGAGTCGCCCGCTACTGTGTCCAGGTCTCCCATTCAGTAATTTCGGATACACTCAGATTGTAGATGAAAAAAACATTTCTCTGCCAAAAATACGGAAATCTTAATTTGCAAAAANAGAACGGATGAAAATACCTGAGCTGAAACAGTGACAAAAATCCTGATTTACTTNAAGTTCCTTTTCCAAATTTTCTCAGTAATTCAGGCTTAGGTATCCAATAACCGTTTTTATGGCTGCTTCTTGACAATGCTTGTTTTGATAACAATTTTTCTAAACAGTCTCGATTTCAGCAAATTTGTATTTGTTTCAATATGATTAGCAAGTGAAAATGTTCTTTCTGGTGATGCAGTAGACTGGCAAAACCATAAATCTGGTCATTAAATCAGAAAATATTCCGAACTCCGGGTTATCTAAGCCGTCTTTGATGTTACGCAGATAATACCAGAAATCAGGGATAGATTTATTGGACAAAGACATGTTTAAACTATCGTCTCCAGCTGTTCTTCAGGTGCAAGGTGGGGAAAATGTAGGACCACATTTGCTAGTGAACTTGGATCTTTTGTGAGGTCTTGATCTACAACGAAATCTAAAATACCTAAGCTGGCAATATATCTTTCCTGCAATGGAAATCGTTTTTTCTTTTTGCATGCATAGGGTAGCCAAAAAGTGTAAACATTCATTCTTAAAACATTGTTTCATCAATATTCAATCCCTTAATTGGCATCTGAGACAATGACCTTTTACGTAGTTTACACAACTGTAAATCTTTCAATTGTTTACGAACCGTTTGTTGCTTATTCATGTTACTTTTATTGTACATAGAACTGCATGACTGACTTTACAGGATCGCAAGCAACCTTCAGTCTTTGATATCGATGCTGGTGTGAGGGTGCAACATTGACTGAACATGCTTTCTTTCACCGACATAAGTACTTTGTTTACTTGGTGATAGCATAAGAGCACCGCAATGACCGGAGGATCAATTAGATTTACTGTAGTTAATTCCCAAATTCATATTCTGAAAAAAAAACAGATTTAACGGGATTTTTCATAATTAAACGTAGACAATCAGATGCATTCGAAAGAAAAACCAGATCTGAGTGAAAAAAACAGCAATGGGAGCCCTGACTAAGTCGATATACACAAAGCACGTTGGCTGCTTCCTCTGTTTGCTGAATCGTACCGATTGTTACGTGTGAATCAGGCGAAAAAACGTGTGACTGTTCGTGTTTGAAATGCACCTGAGCAAAGCTTAAAGTTGTACTGCAGATAAGAGCTACGTGTAGGACTATAGCAGCATTATATTACAATAAACTAATAAACACATAGTTACTTCTTCTGAGCAATACCGAAGTTTTGTTAGCGTTTCTATTACGTAAAGCTCGTTTGGTACTTCTAAACGTGATTTTTTCCATTTTAATTTTTTCAAAGTCATTCAGAAATGCGATTGCTATTGAGTACTTGCGCAAGTTTGTACAGCTCCCATGCTAAGCTTGTGAGAGAAGATCTTAATCAGCTTGAATAGCAAGCAAAAGTCACTTTGCCAACTGGCAACAACAAAACTCTACCCCAAAGAGACAAAGAAAGGGGTAACAGCAGAAAATGACAAAATCGCATTTGCGTCTGATGATGCCTTAGTCTTAGTGGTTTTTAGTTTATCCAACCACGCCGACCCTTATCCTTAGCTTGATGATCACTAACTGCTCAGCAGAAAGTTTTTTTCAAGATTCAGAAGAATTAAAAACGAAGTAAAAGGTCGCAATGTTTTAGGAGAGGTTGCCCAGTGTAAGAATTCAGTGCATTAAAGTGACAAACATAGGCAAATAAATTTTAACGAATTCCCAGATGATTTTTTATGAAGGCCAAGAAAAAAACTTTTTAATTGTTTACTGGGCTCTATTCAGCCTTACTTGATTCGATGATTGTAGCTTTTTGTAAGTATTTCCATAATGACAGCATAAGCGAATAACGGGATATTTAAACCAGTCCCGTCGCCACAAGGGAGCATTGGTGGGGTCAGCCACTCCAAATAAATATGAAACCATATAAATCAGTGGTGATTTTATCAAATTTTCAGATTGTGAAGACCACCTGCGCAAATGTAAAGCCCCCTATTGAAAGCTTTCTGGCTGCGGTTCTGGTTCAACACCTCACATCCTTTTTCGCGACGGTTTCGTTACGTTCGATTCTCAGGACCCTGAAAAAGTAACAAACACGCGAACCGTGAACCTAGTAGTTGCAACCATTTGGATCAATTTACTTGACGTGTTTTGTTCGTGTGTGCGATATTTTTACGGACGTGGCAAGCAAATTGCAACGTGGTCCTCAAATTGTGGTTTTACGTCTTTATGCCGCCACAGATATGTGCAGTGTGCTTGATTTTTCTGAGCACAGATAAGAAAAAACAGATGTGAAACTTATAAAACACGTAGGCCATGTATTTTGTCAAACATTTAACCTTGACGTTTTGGGTTGGTTTGCCCGCAAAATTAATTATCCTGTTCCCGCCAGCCAACAAGTACGATTTCAACCATTACGTATCATTGAACGTTTTTGCGTCGAAAGTAGCAACTTAAACACAGTGACCGTGTGACACTCTGGTAATGATTTAGAATTTTTTATTGACCGTACATTTAGAGAGTCAATATCGTCATTTTCGACTTTGTGCAAATTGATCAACGCTTTTGCATTTTTCCTCGAAACAGTGGGAGAGGGGCCTCACAAGTGGATTAGCCAAGGGCCTCGAATCAGTTAAATCCGGCCTTGCATTCACCCTACTGCGAATGCATGTCCCACGTGACAATAATAACCTAACTATACACAGTACAAAGTTATTGCTGAGTTTGATTTTTGTACAAGATCCACATAAGCTAATAACTCATTTAAAGACAGCTGAATCCCCATCAACTGTCAAGAAATGGGAAGCTACGAAAGGAACCAATGTTGTCATCAATGCATTTTAACGAGCTACGACACAGAACCTGAAAACAATGGGCTCAGTGAGAATCAAACTCCAGGCCTCTACCACTGCAGACATAATGTCGAAACCACAAAAATCGATAGGAAACTATATTTTCCGCAGATAGCCGTTTACTAATTACTGAACTGCTCCCGAACTTTAGTGGTCAACTATTCAAACTGCAGATGAATTAATTCTTCCACTGCCATCCTCAGCAAAGAGTCAATGCATTTCAGCGCATTTCGTGTTTTAGTTTTCAGCTCGGCCATGGGCGTCGGAAGCATTTTTTCCAAGGGGGGAGAATAGTCGATTTTTTCAGGGGTGGGCCAACCATGGTGAAATTTTACTTTACCAACTCAAAGCTAACAGAAAAGCATTTTATACAAAAAAAATGAAAAGGTAAATACAAAATTTTAAAATCTAGTGAGGCGAAGACCCCCCTGCCTCCCCCCTTTCCGACGCCATGAGCTCGACCAAATACGAAAATCCTTACTCTGACATGTGAGTGGTACCCATGAGCACCAGTTGTTGCAAGGCGTTTAATGCAATTTCCTTATAACATAGGGATTCAAGCAAACCAACCAAAAAGTCCCCATAATAGAAATTTTTTGAAAGACGTTCTGATAAAAATCTTGCTGAAGGGAGCTTATTCTCGACGGTAGCCTTCTTTAAAAATCTTGTTCTTCAATCTGCGAAGCTGATGAAGCTGGCGCGTCCTCATAGATGGATAGATAGATAGATAGATAGATAGATAGATAGATAGATAGATAGATAGATAGATAGATCGATAGATAGATAGATCGATCGATAGATAGATAGATAGATAGATAGATAGATAGATAGATAGATAGATTTTTTGGCGATACTGAATTAATTGCGCTAGATATACTCGCTAAAACAGAAAAAAACGCCGGGGCACCGAAAAAACACAGAGGTTATCTAGTCAGGTGCCCCATAAAT
>JGI24159J19872_10007232_pt1 | contig 14551 bp, 8 predicted proteins | sample Ectturendosymbi4_FD_19872 | JGI IMG/M metagenome (IMG submission 19872) | reverse complement strand
CTGTTTTATAGATTTGATTTGTGCACGTTGTGGCAAGACCAACATTCTATTCGTAAAACGTCGAAAATACCGCACACGTTGCTAAGCAAAAATTAAGAAGCAAAGTGTTTCCTACTTTGTTGAAGACCCAAACGAATGAATTACGCTGTGCGAATGCTGGCAATGACTGATTGCGGTTATAGTCTTGTGCATGGATTTACCGTAGTGGTCGCTTTGCAATGTTGAAGCAAAAACAAATCAAAAAAGCCGACCACATTTCATATCAAACTTCATAACAGACTGTTTGTACCAAAGGCCGGATGGTGCAAAGGGTGTTAGGCAAAATGGTTTGGACGTTTAGCGTCCACACTGCAACAGACATTCCGTTATCAACGTGGTTTGTTACGAACGGGTCTGTTATGAACATGGTGTGTTATGAAAGTGGTGTGTTTTGAACAGGTCTGTTATGAATGGGTCTGTTGTGAGCGTGGTCTGTTTTAAATGGTCTGTTATGAACGGGTCTGTTTTGAATGGGAACTATTTTGAAGCATTGTTATGTTTTTATGAGTCACGAGTTTCAAACTGTTTACTTTAATTGGGTTCAGCACAAACTCCTCTTCATGCTGAAGGTGGTGGTGGCAATTGCATATGTTGCAACAATTTTGACCTCAAAAATAAAAATGTAAATTATAGGAAATGATTCTGAAGTTTACAGGATGAGTGGTAAGCTTAATTAATAATTGTGGCGGCCTGAAGATGGCGCCACATGAAAATAAATGGTCACGACTAGATGGTGCCCATGAGTAACAAGTCACTGTGATAGTCACCACAAGTGAATTATCGTAGTTCACTTATCCCTATATAATGATAGTGCAACCTACTAGTGGTAGAGTGAAGTCAGTGATGGATCTCTATTGCTGCTGGTAGCTTTGCTGTTAGTTAATGCTCCGAATTGCCATCTTTCTCTTGTGCTTGCCTCAGTAGTTCAAGGCGATGCAGTCAACTGCAACATAATGCACCTCCAGATAGAGATGGAAGGAAAGATGAAGCCCGCTTTTAACTTCAGGTATTCCAGAGCTAGCCTATATTGATTTGCCCGAAATTGAGAATAAAAGTGTGGAATGCTCGCCAAACAGCTAAAAAAATCCTGCACAGAATCGGGCATTGAAATCTAAAACTTTTTGGTCCAGTAGATGGAGTTGGGAGTCAATAAATTTTATCGCATGAGCTTTGCCTACATTGACAGTACAACAATATAGGAAGCCATTAGATGTAAATCCAACAAAGAATGACTGACTATCGGAAATATACTACAAAAACAGTTAACCCATTAGCAATATCGACAAAAATTTCCTCGCTGGTTGCAATAGAAAACGATTGTAAATGGAATAGAAATATATTGACCTCCACACCTTACTTTCTGGTATGACTGCGTGTAGCATGCATATCAAAACGACTCGTGTGACATCACAAAACTACTGACTCCCCCTCCCCCTTGTCACAGTTTGTCACAAATCTGGTGACCCCCTCCCCCCGCCAGGATGTGACGTCATTTATAGACGACCCCATATTACTTAAATAACTTATCTAAAATCCTAATGTAGTAAATAAATTCCTTGTAATTTGAATAGTGCTCACAAATTACAAATTTTAGAAGCGGGTTATGCAAGGATTAGGCTCGAGAAGTTGCCACTTCCATCGGTTTTGCACTCCTTTCGTATCTCGTTCTTGCGTGCCGAGCGGTAGCGTGGTACACTGCGGCCATACAACTGTTTACACGTTGGATATGAACCGATGCTAGTAGGCTGAATTAATCCAAGTTGATCTGTGTGTACGCAGTGATAGTTAAGGATCTTGAGTGCTACGTTTTCAAGAAAACAAATTTATTTTGCGATGTCATAATGGGGCGATCGTCTTCAACTTGCAGCCTACGAGAAATTTCGACAAGCTTCCCGGGAAATTTCCATTTTTTCAAGCCCTGGTATTGACCCTATACAGCAAATCTGGAAAACTGCGTGAATGTATGTTCCATTCACATTCATCATATTCATATCCACCGTTACTTGGTTGACGTTCGTCACTTTCAGAACCACATAGTTGTATACTTCTTGGCTCATTTTTGTTCTCCCTTTGGCCTGGCGCCCTAGGCGCTGGCATTGATCAGGCAATGTTATTCCAAATAACAGCGGCAGGTATTGCTCCGTTTATAAATTGCAGGACAGAAAAGGATACAGATTAACAAAAACTTCACTGATTTCTAGTGTTTCATATTTAAATTTGGGGGTTAAAGTTTTGTTTGGGGGGTTAAGGTCTGAATTTTGAGTCTTTTGTTACAGCGTGGGACCCCAATTGAGAGGTATGAAGGACGGCTGACGCGGCTCTGGTTCCTGATATCGAGGGAATTCAGAATAAAGTAATGTGGTTATGAATTGGAACAACTTGTTCATTGAATGCACCAAGCACGTGTAGTGCTGATTTGTATGACGTCAGTCGCCGCAAACCTTTAAGAGGGCCCCAATTTAAAATAGCCTAGGGCCAAATTTAAAATACCCCGAAAATGAAAATTCGCCCCTGATTCGAGTCACAATCAATGACTCGAGTCAGAGTCATTTTCACAAAATCTCGGAGCCTCTGATGGTTCAATGGTTTATTGTTTCATATGACTCAACCAACAAGTAGAAGCACTACAAGAAGCCATTGCAATAAGCAAACCAACCATTAGTGAACACTGAACATTTGAGCAAATGAAAATTCAATGACGCAATAGCTGATCAGTGTAAACAAAGACGGGTGCTGTGTCACTGTCACATAGGATTGGTGAGGGACTATAACGGTCATCTAGTCCATAGGTTCTCAAAGTGCTCCGTACGGAGCCCCAGGGCTCCGCGAGCTATTCGTTCACTTATTGAAACACTGACTTTTATTTTTAGAAATTTATTGTGGGACTCCTTAAATTATGGTCAATCTCTTCACGGGCTCCATAACACCAAAAGTTTTAGAACCCCTGATATTGTAGTCAACCAACCCTGTTTTTCAGTTTTTGAGAAGTGCTGACAAACAACACTTGGAAATGAAATAGGCACAATTAGGAAAGCAAACAAACTCAGAACACAGTGATGAAAATGTACAGATGAAAATGCATGCCTATGTACACATATGAATGGATCAAATTTAATTGAAGTAATTTGGTGTGGTTAAAAATATGTTTAAACAAAACATGAAAATAAAAAGTTGGCAAAAAGTAATTAATGAGGTACAAAAGAATAAACAAAGCAAAATAGAAAAAACTAATGTTATAAAGTTTCATGAGGCCAAATTTAAGCTTGTCTCAGAAAAAGTGGTACACGAACAAAAGGATAAAAAATGCCTAAGAAATACCAACATTTTAAACTATCTCCCATGTTTTGACAATTCCAGCATATTATTATTTGTTTTCTAGAATTGAAATTCTAGAAAAATGTCAAAAATTTCTCTATAGTCAAAAGAAACTATTTTACCAGTTTTTTGAATAATTTCGTTATATTTGGACTCTGCACGCTGAAGTTCATAATTGTTTTATGAAATTTTTGTTTTTCACGCTTGGTGATGGTGGCTTTGCCGCATTGGATTTTGTTTAAACTGACGATCAGCAATTCTCTCGTTTATTTTCTTCTGGTTGTTCGGAATGGTAGGGAAGGTGCGGTGGTGGAAGACTTCTGTTTTTGTTCCGATTTTTGAGGGGTATCTTATCATCGCCCGAAATAAAGTGTTTGCTGTTGAAGTGGTTCGTCACATTGTTGGGTTGGACGACGAAACAGTTGGACCAAATTTTTTATGAAGGAAACACAGTTGGAACGAACACAGGGCAGGCAGGACCGAGGACCCCTTCTTTAAGAGCCAAATGCCGTGATTTAACATTACTGTACCAGTAACACTAAAGCCATTCTTCATAATTATCTCTGTCACAATTAAGAAAACTCAAATATTTGTGGAATTGATTTTCTTGTATGTTAATTTTTCCTTCCTGAAAGCAATAATACTAACAATATTTACTTTAGGCCAGTAGTAGTAGAGTAAGCAAGGATACTCAAGTCAGTGTTTTCAGCACTCTTAGATGTGTCTAAAGCATTTAAAAGATAAGAACTGTTGCAACCTCAACTAACCAAAAACTGCTGTTTGCTAAACTAATTAAGCGCAATGTACGGATGTGCATAATAAGACTCAGACTGTTGTTCAGTTATATGCAACAGACCATGCAAGTAAAAATGGGGCACCAACTTTTCATCCTCCTTTACCATAACCAAACCAAACCAGTGAGGTTTATGAAGGCAAGAGGGAGTTCTGAGTCCATATTTATTTGCTGTTTACCTTGATGAACTCACAGACCAGCTGGGTTCAGCCAGGGTGGGATGTACTGTGAGAAATATGGTTGTGAATCATTTATCATGTGGTGTTTGTTGATGATATGTCAGGGTTCCCATGCAGTATGGAAATCATTGATTGAAAAAGTTTTGAATTGTGAAAACAGTTTTCAAGACCTTGAAAAAGTATTGATTTTGACCAAAATGTACATAAAGTATTGAAAAAGTATGGAAATTCCAAATGCAGCCATTTGTTTATTCAAATTTTGTTAGTTAGCGCTGATAACAGTTCTGCAGATTTTTTTGCGTTGTGTTACATGAATAAACTTTTAAATTTTAGAAAAACAAAAGTAAGTGATGGTATTGAAGTTTTTTAATTTAGTAGTGAAAAAGTATTAAAAAGCTATAGAAAATAGTTTTTAAAAAGGTGTGGGAACCCTGATGTGTGTTCAGCCCTAGTATTAGTAGAGAAAGTGACTACAGGACCACCCACGGATCTTCTTCTTGTTTCAAAACTTGTTCTACCAAACTGCCTCGCATGATTCATTTTGAATAAAGCGGTCAGTTTGTCACTCAACTGGCGTCGACCTGATAGCGCAACGGATAGGTTTCAAGTCTGCCATGCCAATGATTGCGGGTTCACCTCTCAACTTGCCTAGCGCCTTGCCTTTTCGTAATGGTGACTGCTTGCACATTTCAATTCGTGGTTCTAGTTTTTCTTTACTTTTTTAAGAACTTTACAAACTTTTGCTTTAGTAGTTAGGTTTAGGGATTAGCGTTTGATTAGTGCTAGGTTAGTGTTAGGTTGGGGTTAGGTTAGCATTAGCTTAGTATTAGGTTAGGGTTAGGTTAGCATCAGGTTAGCGTTTGGTTAGCTGAGCATTAGGTTAGGCTTACAGTTAGGATTGAGGTTAGGTTTTAAGTTTACTATGTTTTTACCAAGCCTACTGTGTTCTCCTCGAGCGTTACTGTCACATTACAAGAGATGGTTGAATAAGGTTTCAAATTTGAAGATCCACAGGCGGTTCTGTAGCCACTGCCATTGATTGGTGGACTCCAACGTCTTGTGAATATTTGTGGTGACTATGCTGCTGAACACAAAATTGCTTTTAATTATAACAGAATAATTGGCTTTTTTTTCCTTAAAAAGTGGAAACAACCTGCTCCATCAAATATTTTTCTGAATAATGTACATGTACAAGTGAAGTTTTTGACCAAGTGAAATACTTTTGTGTGTTGCTAAATGCTTCACTGAAGGATGATGATGATACTCATAGACAAATGAAATCACGATACTGTGCAACAAACAAGCTTAGAGGAACATTCGCTCAGTGCTCCCCTGCAGTAAAAAACACTTTATTTCGTGTCTATTGCATACCAGTGTATGCTTGCTAATCGTGGGGCAAATACACACGGACTTGCATGAAGCACATACATAGGCTATGCGCTGCCTATGATACTGCCTACTGAATTATGCATTGCGTACCCAGAGATGCAAGTGTTGCCCACACCAAGTTAACCATTGTGTCAGGACCACACAATGGTTTAATGGTTTGTTGAGAAATAATATGTATCAGTTTTTTAAATGCTGTGCATCATCATCTAACTTCTTTGTCAGATTGCTTCACATGTCTGATGCCTTTTGCAAATCTTCATTTTTTTTCCTTAATTATTTAACTTTTGTGTATGATGGTGACAAGTGAAGTAGTTATTGTTGTTTTGGTATATGTGTCTCATCAGTATTGCTTTTGTGTAGCAATGAAAACCTTCCATGTGTTTCGTGGAACCTCAGGATTTCTGTATTTTCTAGTAATTCTTTTATTACCTCCAACATGTAAACGACATGTGCAATCCAAGCATGAAAAAACAAGATATATGTATAACTGGTAAAACACTAACCAACAATTCCTGCTTTGAATTCTGTAAAAACAATTATCTGTCAGCCTTAACTGCTAAATGCGTTGCAAAACACTTGAAACTTTGATTAAAACAATTTACATGCTTCTGTGCTTCAATGAGCACCCCATCTGATTCATTTTTCACTTTTTTCTGTTAGCTATTTACCTCAAAATCTGATGTTAGAATGCCTTCATTTCTCTCCCAATGCCAGATCCCTGTATGAGTGAATGACATTATGGTTGGGGTGTTGTTAAAGTGTTCTGCCCCTCTCAGTGTTGTGTGCTAATCACCTACTCTATAATGCGCTATGACTAACCACTTTTGTGCTCTTGTGTTATTCAATTAAAGTGCTTGGGATGTGGACCATGAGTCTGTGGCGAATAAATAACAATGAAAATATTTAATTTATAGGTTTTAAGCATAAGCAGGCTTTAGGCCTTTTGTGACTGGCGCTTTGTCACATTTTCAACCAGTGGTGTATTAGCTTATAATGCAGTTGCATCCTAATAAGCATTTTCAAGCTTATGTTGGAAGAAACTAACCATGTTCTTATATTTACTGCTGTTTAGACCTAATTTGAATTCTAGTGACTGTGTGAAACAAGTTAGTATAGGCTACTGTAATCTATTCGAAGTTCTATTGCAGCTAAATATGTTCATTTCAAATCAACAAATTTCTTAAACACTATGAAAAATATCTATTGCTTAATCACTGAAAAGTGGGGTAATGGAGAAGTATTGTTTAATTTTATCTTAAAATGCTCTTTTTGATGCTGAGTTTATTTTATAGTGTGAAAAATTCATACCTTTAAAACATAAGTTGGGTTTTATTAAGAACAAATGTAATTCTTAAACATTCATCTGTTATTGCAATTATTGCTTTACTCGTAATCTTACCCATGCTTGATTGCTAATTTATGGATTGCAATAGAACTTTTAACCTTAAAAACAAATTTGAATCTAGTTCTGAAACATATTTTTATTGTTTTTCTAGCAATGTTATATACTTGAAATTCTATTCTAGCCTGAATATCAGTGGTCAATATTTTCTAAACACTTAGTTACCTCAGCACCTTCAAGATCTAGTTGAGGTGCCATTCAGGGTTGCCAGATGTGGCCATTTTTTAACTGTGTTGGCCATGAAAAAACTCCTTTAACCATTTTGTGAAATTTGGCCATTTTTTTGGTTTGTCAGTGTAAAATTAAGTTTTCATTAAATATTTTGTCTTTATGTTTTTTTTGGGCGGTCTTCATGTCACTCATTGTTACAGTAACACCATGGCACATCAACCTTTTATTGCTTTGAAGTGTGTAGTAATGATTTAGCCCTTGCAGTCAGTAGATGTTGTACAGATGTTTCAGCCAGTGATAATCTTTTGGTTGCCATTGGTATCTGTTGCACTCGTACTGTGTGTGAAGACTGCTGCACTCGGTTGTGTGACTGATAATATTATAGTAGAAGTATTTTGCATATTTGGTTAGATTTTGCTTTTAGAAGTTTCTCATCACTTTTACAGTAACATTCTGCAGTAACTTCAACCTTGTAATGTTCAAAGTGTGTAGTAATTGTTTAGCCCTTGCAATCTTGTAGATTTTGTGCAAGTGTTTCAGTCTGATCTGTCATGAGTCAATGTTTGTTCTCAAGTGTCCTTGCCCTTTCGTTCATATGTGAACTTGATGATAGTTTTGACTTTGAGCATGTGATTAACTCATTATGATCATCAACTTAATGCAGTTCATGACTTCAATCCNTTGTTAAAACACAGCAGAAAAATAATTAATATTTTGTTCCTATAGTTGGAGCACAAGATCAAGAGAATTCTAACCTTGTCATTGAATTGGAAAGNAAATTTCAAATTGTTTAACCTAGAAACGGGACAGAAATGAAGCATGCATCTACAATAGTGTTTNACATATGGTTCTAAGTTTTATTAAGATATAGAAAGACAAGTTGTAATAGGTAATTTTATGTTTACATGGCAGAAATTGCTGTNTTAGGGTAAAACTTGCTTCTTTCACAAAACCACATTTTTTGGAAAAAAATATACTGTCTTCTGAACAATTTGAGACAGTTGTGAATATGGAAATTACCACAGTTAAAACATTTTATGATTTTGGCCATAACTTTTTAAAAAATCAGCCATTTTGGCNATTTTTTTATCAGGATTTTGGCCATAAGCTACGAAAAAAATCTGGCAACCCTGGTGCCATTAACACCTTTGCTGCCAAACCCTTTTTTCCAAAAAGTTGGTGCCAAGCGATTTTTGGCAATTTCCTTACTGCCTAATCAACACTCAATACCGGGTGTTAGTCACAAAAAAATGGTCTGGATACTAGGCAGTTTTTCAGAGTTTACCATGTTTTTGCCATTTTTTTAACAGACCTTGCAATTGAAGCCCAAACAAATGCTTCAATTATTAAATCTACTGTTTCTCTATATCATTTTCATGTGAAAATGTACTTTGGTATCCAATAGATGTTAGATCTATGTTGGAACTTTACCACATATCTGCCNTGTAAATACCAAGTACATAAAAATATGTAGGNTGGTACAGAAACTGTGAAATGAGCTATAATGCAATTTAAACAAATAGATTAAAAAATCATTGATAACAATAAAAGCTAGTATTTATTATGTGATTTCACGTAGCTACCAATAGGAAACGTGCCATATGGCTAAGAATTTTTGCTTGGTGCCATATGGCTAAGAATTTTTGCTTTACCTGATATCACATAGGCCCTCTTGGTGCCATATGGCTAAGAATTTTTGCTTTACCTGATATCACTTAGGTACATTGGAAGCCTTATGCGATATCATGTAAGGTGGCAGCTAAAGTTATAATAAACATGAAATCTTGGAAAATGATGACCACTGAAATTGATGCTAAAATACAATTTCAGGTATCTGAATTTTGTTTCTCATACTTCTCTGACTATCATCCCGGTTTCGTTTATACTTGGTTTCTGTACTGTTTTCAGAATGTTGCGGGTGACTCGTAGTTGTGCCCATCTCCGCTTGCTTGCACCATGGGCCACACGGCTACTTTCATAATGAATGCTGCACTGGTGTCAATGCAATGGCAACACCATGCATGAACTATTTCTTTGTACCCACCCATTAACTCTGAGCATGAGGCTGGACAAACCACAAGTACTGTTTTTCCAAGTCTTGATATGATCCGACCTGGAATTAGACCCAGCCTACCTGCTTTGGTGATGCATGATCAACCAAGTGTAATATCTCATATCGCTTGCTTTTTAAAGATATTGTAACACATTGGCTTTTAGGACTATCAAATAGTGTACTGGCTACAACAAAAAGGGCTACATTACAGCATTTGCAGTCCACTTATGGCCCACTACCACACGTGTGGTTCAGTTTTATGCACTTAACACACTGTAATGAAATAGAGCAGCATTTCCGTTCATGCTTACTTAGTCCAAATTACTCTTATCTTTTTATATCTTGGAACAAACTACTAAACAATTGTCTTGAACGTTTTAGCGTATTCATGCTCAATAAAAAGTTTGTCGGATTGGTTAAGGTTGGTACAGGTCATTGTCTTTTACCACCTCAATTTTCTTTCTTCAGCATGTGAGAGCCATTTACATGAAACCTCCAAGGTCATTTGTTTTTTAACTTCATGGCAATGGCTTGCTTATCGCTGAGCTTCTGGAGTAGTTTATACTTTGGTGTGCAAGCATATTACTTAAACATGCATAGATCCTGAATTATTTAATGTGTTTGAAAGTTGTTCAGACAATGCTGTTGTTACTGTTGATTATATTACTGACTGCTGCATCTAGGATATCATGATATTGGTGGAATATTAAAATAGTGCATGTGAAATGTATCACACTGGAAAGTTTCGTGGACAACATTCTCATGGACATAAATCAGCCAGAGAACCTGTAAGAGGCTGCTATTCCATTCTTTGAAGTTGTGAAATACTCTTGTAGAATGACTTTGGAATTTTATTTACATTAAAGTTCATACAAAAAGTTTACCTTCTTTCATGTTATTTTGCAATCAGGGCTACCATTCTTTTTATGAGTTTTTTGAACTAACTAGTTGTAATTCCAGCTAATACCACTCTGGTGTTTGTTGAACTATTAAGTTAGAGCTGACGTTTTTTCTGGACGAGTTGTTGCTTTTTCAGAGTATTGTAAACTAATTGATTGTTCACAATGAATACAGTGCTTGACTCTTTTACACACTTCACCACGTTGTAATTTTGACTCGATCCTGCTGTGCAGTTATGTTTATGAATGCTGACATATCCTAATGAATATTGTAACCTTAAACACTTGGTTTGATTTGTGATATTTTGTAAATGCATTGGAAATAGAAAATATATTGCTAACACATTAATATGCAGTTTCATGCAATGATGTTTCTTTTCTATTTTGATGCAAATACCTATTAACATCACAACATGTTTATGACTTCATTTAAATAAGTTTGCACTATACACTGAAATTGGTCTCATTTTATGGTGAGTGCCATGCCTGCAACTGGAGTTAGTTACAGCACAGCTATGAAATGTGTTTGTTGTTCAATGCATTGACAGTGTGTTTTTTTTCTTAATCAAGCCTTAAATGTTAAAAACTGATTTGGCTGTGAGTTATTTCAAACCTTTTTGCATATTTATGTGATTAAAGTGTGTGAATAGATTAAATTTGTAATGTTCCCAACACCGGCAAGACCAATGTTAACACATGGTTATTTTTTAGCATGGGCTTCACCCTGTTCACCTCAGTCTACATGCATCAGGAACTCCCGTTGGGGAAAGAAGCATGCGTCATGTCACACCAGACCGGATGACTCGTGACCAGGCAACCACTTTCCGGCCATCAGATCTTCCTTTGTCTCAGACGTCTAGTGCTCGCAGGTAGAGGTTATTTCAACTCAGTTACTAAGTGTACGTGCCACGTGTGAATGCGAGCTATTCTTTTCTGTATGTTTTTTAAGGAAATAGTATTTTTCCTGGCGCAATGCTGGCATTGTGCGCGTCACATTTTTATGTGCTGGTGCATTTTTTCTTTCTTCATTGTTTAAGCGAGTTGTAACAATTCACTGCTTGGTCGCACTGGATCTCGGGACATGTGCTGAGCAGCCATTCGATTATCTCATCATCCAGAACCGTCAGGCCGTGCAGTCCATGGGGAGGTTGATGGATTGGACATTGAAGGACAACATGGTTGACGGTTTGTTCTTCTGCACCACACTCACAGGCTGCAGAGGAGGCCATACCCCATTTGTGTAAGCAGGACCGGAAACATTCGAAGCCTGTGTGGAGGTGATTAAGCCGAACCCATGCTGTTCTTGGAAGGGCAGTTCCAGGAGGATGGGTGCCGATGTCGGGCATGAAAGTACAGAGTGTCGTAGTGTTCTCCAACCACTCCGCATTCCATCGGTGATCTGCCCAGAGCCCCGCATTTCTGTTCTTGTTGTCAGGTGAACTGAAGAGTTGTTGTGCAGCAGGTACAAAGGAATGTCTTGATTTGAGGCGCCGTCCATTCCGACTCGGTGGGCAGGTGAGTGCTGAGTGGAGCAGATGTCCAGACACCATGGCACGGCGTGCTAGAAACAGTGTGGCTCTTTTACGACGAAGCTCAGCAGGTTGGATGCCTGCGAGGATAGAAAGGTTGTCCGCTGGTGTAGGACGCATGCATCCAGTCACAATTTGCAAGGCGTCGTTGATGGTAGGGTGAATGAGGCGGGTGTGAGCACTGCGGCACCAGACAGGAGCACAGTACTCTGCGGTTAAATGTACCAGGGCTGAGGTGTTGGTTCGCAATGTTGTTGCTCCAGCACACCAGGCAGAGCCTGCAAGTCACCTCAAGAGTGCTACTCGTGATGCTAACTTTTTGTGAAGTGACTTAAGGTGTCGGCGATACCTGAGCGACCTCTCCAACGTTGCTCCGAAGTGTTTGGACTCAGAGCAAAAGGGCAGGGTTTCGTTGCTGTGGTTGACTTTTAGCACATGTTTAGCTTCCTTATTCTTGTGGTGGAAGACTGCCGACACCGTTTTTGTAGTGCTGAGCTTTAGCTTCCAGGTCTGGAGGTATTCACCTATCGTTGCCATATCTTTGCTCAGCACCCTTTCCACTGCCTGCCAGTCTCCATCAGCATGCATGGTTTCTATTTATGCATTTCTAATTATGTGATATATAGCTTGCATTAAGATGTAAGAATGCTGTCTGTTCAAATAATATCTTTCCCCCTCTTTTTGACTGAGGCATAGTTTGACATTCAAAAGATGATTTTCATTGCTACACAAACATGTGCTGTTTCAAAGTGAGTGTCAATGACTTGGATGTTCGAAAATAGGCTGTATATCGTGGTAGCAGTTGCAATGTGATGTTTCTGCTGATTTTCACACAGGTGACCAAGTGAGTGAGATAAATTCACTCAAGCTGGTTATTGAATGCTGCACATTGCAAAGTGATGTGAACAATTTGAAACCAATGAATGTATGGAACTTGTTGCAACACTTTTCTGTTTTTAGATCATCCGCTCACAGTGAAACAGGATCAGGACACAGCTCTGCTTCTGGACCGCTACGAACTATCGGTAATGCATTATCATTTTTTCACAGCACATGAGCTATCAAAGTGAAATTTCAGCATTTATCTAGGTATTGGTTTCCAGATCTGGAATAGTTGTTGAGGTGTGATCTTCAGTATAAAAAAATAAATAAAGAAAAAAGATACAAGGGTAAACTTTGAACTTTGTCAGTGGTAAACTGCCTTCTTTGGTTGGAAATTTTTGGCGAGCCAAATAATTTTACTGGTTCGTGTCAAAGCTCCTAGCAACATATTTACATGTCAAACTGAAAAACAGTCATGATTTGATTATTTGAATAAAGAGGTGTTATGGATTGGCTCAGTTTTTAGTTTGAGTCAGTGTTTTTCAAGCAGCCAACTTTCTTAACTTGTAAATTTTGTTTGTGCATAGCTATGGATCAGTGTTTCTCAGATGTGAGGCGCACAGCGAATTGTTGGTAGTTGGACATTTAATGAATTAATACTAAAGTTTGATCATTAACGGAGTGATTGTGAAGTGCAGAAACTTTTTTTTGCTCTTGACTTTGTATTCCGTATTGTTATGAAGTGAATCATAGTTGCATGGGTCATGCAATTTAAAAAAAATGAAAATGGGGCCTTGGTCAAAAAAGGTGGAGAAGCACTGACAGCAATTGCTGAGGTGTACAAGGTTATTGAAAATCTCCGAAGGGGTGCCAGGGCAGGAAAGATTGAAGAGCACTGCCTTAAGCAAGCGTTGTTTTTGCAATTCCCGTGAAAATATCGTTTCAAGCACATGGAAGTTGTTCAGGTTTCGGACCTCCAGCTTTACTTCATACCATGAGCGAGACAAGGCTGGTGGGGAATTCCAGCTCCCACAAACGCACGGTGGTCAGCCCCTCCAAAGCCTTTTCAACGGAAATCTCGCAGGTTTGGAAAACAGTAGTGAAACTGGTGAAACCGTGGATATGTGCAGCATTCAAAAAAATTTTTAAAGTTTTTCGTGTTGGATGTGCTAAATCAGTGGTTCCCAAACTTTTTCTGGTCGCGTACCATTTGTGTGTCCCGTACTGTCAACACGTGCCACCTTGTTCCAGGAAAAGTCAATGCGCCAAGTATCATTCGATCAAAGGTTTGGAAAACCATAATTGACACAAATGCAACATAAAGAAAATGGCTGTGAGAAAGTATTATGGCCATTTTTAGAAACCAAGAAGGGAAGTAGGCCAGACAAAAATTCAGGAATTTGTTAACATAACGGACAGGTGAAAATTATAGCTGTGACTATATTTGTTTGTGAAGAAAAACAGGAAGTAGGTCTATTCGTGTACCACCTTGAAGTTTGGGAACCACTGTGCTTGATAAACAAATAAAATTCGTTTCGATTTGTCGTTTACTGAAGCCAAGTTCGAAAGCCAAAGTAAGCGAAATATATTTCATCAAGTAACTGTTTTTTAAGGATGTGTTTAAATTGACAACAACACGCTGTTGAGGAAATTCGCAGGGTTGTCCATGGGACATATTTATCTGTCCCATCCCATAGCAATTTATGCCTGTCCCATGCCATGGGATTCCCATTATTATAATATTATTATGGAATATAATTCAATTAAAATTATTAAATTTATGAAAGTTTACGTTTAGTATCTACTAAATAGGACTACATGTACAAAGAGACATGCAAAACTAAAAAATTTATTGACTTCAAAATTCAGAAGTATAGTCTAAGTATGACAATTCAGTAACATTCTGACACTCTCATTCTATTTCTGAGTCTCATGGGAAATACAAATGTGTGCTGTCCCA
>JGI24159J19872_10007230_pt1 | contig 14555 bp, 14 predicted proteins | sample Ectturendosymbi4_FD_19872 | JGI IMG/M metagenome (IMG submission 19872) | reverse complement strand
AATCATCTAACTACCAAGATTTGGTCAATGAGTTGTTGGCAACTTACCACATATTGGGATGCAATATGAGCATCAAGCTGCATTATTTGAAATCTCATTTTGACAAATTTCCAGATAACTTGGGTAAGTGCACGGTGAGCGTTTTCACCAGGACCTAAATTATGGAGTATCATTATCAGGGATGGAGGGCCACGCACATGAGTATTTCTGGAGCCTAAAATGAGACTGCTCCAATTAACCACATGAGGGAAAATCACTGAAACACGAATTTCTAAATTTTTAATTGTAAATCATGGTTTAACTACTCAAAATGACTTTCTGTTTCTTTTGTGTCTGAACACCATCCAGTTTTGGTTTGGAAATCTGTAGATGTACTCAGGTTTAGGAGTGAGCAAATTTTAGGGGGCAAAGGATATTTGCCCGAATTTTCCAAACTTGCCCGTAACGTTTTGTAGGACTTTGCCGACAAAATTTCTCCACAAAGGTCAAAGATCATGAAGACCTTGTTTTGGTAAGACCTCCAAAAAAGGTCTTCATGTATTTTTCTGGAAATGTTGGGTGCCATTTGTTTTAAATCAAACAACGTTGGGCCTCATTTTGCCCAAATTTTCAGCGATTTTGCTCGAATTTTCGACAAATAAAAATTTTGGGGGTGCGCTTGCACCTCAGCCTCTTATGCCACTTGTTGTACTGTAACTTGAATGTGTTATATTTTCTCTAGTGTGACATGTTGTCTGTCCGTTTATGCTCAAATTGTAACCACATAGTGACAAAGGAATGAAATTAGAATAAGCATTGGATCTATTTTAAAGCATCCACTTTACTCTTAGGCATACGATTTCGTAAAACCACTGGTATGTTGTTGCACAAAACTGTGATGTGATAGAGAAAAACTGACATCAGATATGAAATCAGCACCCTGAAGTTAGTCTAAATCAGTTGAAAAAGTTGAAACAACTAAATGTGTGTATACCTGTGTTATTTATCAATGGTTTTACTGGTTATTTATCAATGGTTTTACTGGTTATTTATCAAAGATTTTACTGGTTATTTATCAATGGTTTTACTGGCTATTTACCAATGATTTTACTGGTTATTTATCGATGACTTTACTGGTTGCAACACGCGCACCTTCAAACGTCGCGACGAGATTCCTTCGAACGACAGCGTCTTGATTGCTTGCTCCAAATCGTCTGTTCCAGGCACGCCAGGCTTTCCCATGCTCGGTGTCTTTGTCGAATTTCTGCAGGTGTGAAAACTCAACTCAATTCGAGGAAACGAAAGAAAACACAAAATCGTGAAACAAAACTTGCAAAATGCATTAAACAAAATTTGTTAATGATTTTTGCCACGCATAAAACAGGTACTTTTTTTTATTAATCTGATATAATTGTGTCAAAGTTATCACAACAGTATTTGCGAAAATGCAATTTTTGCTTCGCATCGTACCGAACCAACAACCACTTTTCGACTTACTCTAGAAGGATTGGCATGGGCGGCGTCTTTCTTCCGGGCGCTCGCTCAACGCTCACGTCGTTCTCCTTGATTCTCCCGCACGATTTGGAGCGCTGCAACCATGGAAATGCGATTACGCAAAAACGGGCACAAGATTCCCGCCCGCAGCCAGCAATTTATTGATCGTGAACTGTCGCGCCGCCGCCTCCGACGGCGAGTCATCGCGCCTTGTGCGACTGCGCACGTTCGACTCGACCGAGAGCACACTCAGGCCGAAGTCGAGTTGCGACGAAAACTGAGCCAGCGCTGACGCGCGGGTAAACGAGTGTTTCGCAACAATCCACGCGCGAAACGCCCAGCGAGGTTATTATCAGCGGTGGTGCGGTGCGACGCAATGTTCTGACGCATTTTTGTGCACGAGCTGTTGTTCGAAAAGCGCAGGTTGTCTTGTTTCTAAAAATTTTGAAACTTACCGTTGCTAAGTTGCGAAAACATCATCTACGCCGCAATGCAGATGCCTGTGGGTTGAGTGGCAGCATATTCTTTTATCTCATGCAGAGAAGCATTTGGAAGAGAATGCGCCACCTGGACGTTCAGCTTTGTGCGACGCGGATGCACTTAGTAGTGTTACACAGAGATCCTATCTTCAAAACTTCATTAGGAGTAAATGGTCGCCTTTCCGATCGTTTGCGCAGATTTTTTCAAGTTCCGTTCAAGATTACGCAGCTCACTGCGGTTCCGACGCGTTATTCGCTCTGATGATTGCACACAGATTTGATCAGACATACGGCACAATCGTTCCTCAACTTTCCTGGACGTAAGAAGGGATGTTTTCGCAAAATATTTGAATGCTTCCCTGTTTTTGTTTTTTTTTGTTAAAAGGTTGATCGCTGGTCTTCAAAGCAAAGCATTATCGGCGTCTCTATGTGCCTGTTGCTGATAAAGCGGGTGTCGCGAGAATGGTGCTAAAACCAAAACAACTCGTGACGTTTCTCTTCTACTGTCCACTAAGAATGTCAAGCAACTCAAAACGAGAAAGTTGTGCCAAAACTATTTTTAAAAGAAAAACTATCAATAGCTCCCAGGATCTGGCCCCTGCTGTTTCGATCGGGGTGGGTGTTGCAAGTCAGTGATTCAGAAGTTCGAATCAATTTCGAAAGACGTATTTCTTTTAACCATGTAAAGCTAGCCAGAATTAAAAAGCTAATTGAGGGAGACTGCACGTAACTAAAAGGCTTGAACCAAAAAAGGAAGCAAGTGCAAGTGACGGTCACGCCGGAGTAAAAGTTGATGACAAATCGAATCGATTTTGCAGAACCAGAAAGAACCGACGTACAAGACGCACAGTCCCTAAAACCCAGGACCAAGAATAGTTTTGCAGCAGCAGCATCAGCGAACAGGCGTCTTCAGCCACTTATTTAAATTCAGGTGGACGGTGTGAACACAAAAAAAATATTTCTCGAAACCAACCGATACCGGGAAAACGGTGCGGAGCAGGGATTAAGCAAAATGCAAAAAATCAATAAGAAATTTAAACCGCTCACTTGCACTGGTCTCAGTGCAGGATAGATAAAAGGCACGCGCTACGAATACAGAAAAAGTACTTGATAGAACTGGATTCACAGAAAGTTGCTGCAGGGTACGTGAAAGTTTTAGGTGCCATGAACGAAAAACCTGAGTATCATTCACAGGTTATCAGTGTCATTACACAAATTAATCTTTAGCTGCTGCAGTATACGCTGATTAGCGTACTTCGTTTGGCGTACTATTCCACTACTGGTTTGGGCCAAACTGGGCCCAGCCTCTCTGGCCGAGCATTCTGTTCAGCAGCTAACCCCTAATAAAACGGCCAGCTACGCTCAACTACGTTAGCACGACGAGTCCGAGTCACGTGACGAGCCACGCCTCGACCGTGACCAACATAGCACAGGCGGGCATGTTGCAGCATGCGCAACAAACACTAGCAAACACCAATCAAATACGAGTCAAGTCTGCACCTACCTTGACATGCGGCGATCCGGCGCTCTTGACTTTGTTTGCGATCCGGACAGTTTCCAAAAGACGCTCTCGTGATTTGCTGTTTGACAAAGACACGTGATTCAAGCGCTCACCTTCGACTGAGGTTGACGACCCACCGTGTGTGCGTTTTTAAGCAGAGCGATGCGTGTTTTTTACCGAACGACGTTAATGTGGGTGTGTGCGAATCACTGTGAGTTCACACTCTTGCCCACGTCTGAGGTTTCTAAAAGGAGAAGTGCACACGCGCGCACACACACGCAAAGCACACACAGGTTCATGTTTATTATGCAAGGTGGAGATTGCTCTCCGAGCAAATTGCTGGCAGTTCTGTTTGTTGCTCGATACTGCGATAAGTTAATAGTTAATCGCCACAAAACCACTAATGAGGCCACTTCAAACATCCTTTTCATTCGAGATGGATTCTGACAGCACCTTCTTATAAATATTCAGTTACGTCTGGCACTTTATAATTCATGCGCGAGGCTGCATGAACTTTCGCATTTATGAGGCCTTCGTTAATATCTATTTTTCCTCTTTTTTTTAACATTTCAATCCCGGACTTTTTGCACTTTTTGTATGAACGATTCTAACTCGAAGCAACCCGCCACCGACTGATCAAAGGCATTTCCCTGACAAGCAGAAGCGTCATCAAAATAGCCCCAAGGTTTCAAAAACAAACAAGTTTAGATTCAAACAACATCACCAACTCGCTGCTCACCTCTTGCTTTCTCTCGGCGTCCCCTCCTCGCCGAAAAAAGCGTCGCACTCCTCCAGGCCGGCGCCGCTATTTTCGATTTCCGCCGCGAGAGAATGGTGGAAGGGCACCTGCCAATCACCGCCGGCCTCGACGTCATAACCATCGCGCGAGCGCAACCCCCCCTCGGTCAGTCTGCGCGTTTCGCGGCGCGTCTCGTCGAGCAACTGCACCACCTCGTTGTACTTGCTCTCCAAGTTCTGGACCTTTACCAAGAGCGAGGGTATCCGCTAAAGCGCGTTTTTGATATGAAACAAATTCGCGTACGGTCAAATTTAAGTGGAGGGGTGAAACGAGATCTGGGAGAAGCGCAGAGGTCGGCGTGTAGATTTTTTCTTGTTATTTGTGAATGGAATCGTCACAAGGGAANTGTTNATATTTTCGAGAAGCCAACGGCGTGTCTGTTCAAACCGANTGCGTCACGCCGCAAAAATTCAGACGCGACGCAGAATCGTTTTTTTCCGTACGAGGTTATTTGGACAGTCAGAAGCACTTTTAACATAAAAAAATTTTGAAAAACTCGAAAATTTAAAAAATGTTGTTGGAAATATGAACCGCAAAACATGAAAATCATTTATAAGGGCATTGCTTCCCATCAGAGAAATCGTAGCAACATTCCCTGAACTCTTTAGTAAATATTAAAGGCAGAATGACATTAAAACGTCAGCTAGCTATATGCCTCAATGATACTGAGCTCACAAAACTCAGAGACTTTTAGAAATTGTTTTTGCAAAAAGATGTATTTTTGATGTCGTTTTTTTTTTCGACAAAGTAACTCGAGTTGTCTAGCGAAGACAGTGCAACGCGATTGCCGAAACGATTTGCTGTACACTGTACAACATACCACCACAGAAAGGCGGCGAGGAGAGCCAAACTGCACAGCCAGCATGGCGTGTTTTCTCTCTTCGAGCACACTTACCACGACAGTTAGTTCCAACTGCGAGACGTTGGCGGAGTTCAGGTCTTCCTGTAGCACCTCGTGTTCGCACGTGAGCTGCAGCGACATATACATGTGAGCGCGGGAAGCAGTTAAGAAGAGCTACGCAATGGACAATGCCTCTGCAGTCCTGCACATCAAAATGGCTGCTAAACAGCGGTTGTTACATGGAACGAAGTTTGAGGAAAAGTTGAAATTTGCTTGTCACGTCACAGTCAGCGTCGTTTCAGAGCCATTGTACATCGCACGAAGCTAAGATTCATCAAACACCTGGCGCCGAGGACAAGTTGAAACTTGTTTGTGACGTCACAAGTAGCGTCGTTTTGAAGCGATACTTTGTAAAACATCTCGCGGGTTGGGGACCTATTCACAACGCACCGCATGGATTGTGAAAGGTCGCGGGCGGTTGGTGAAATTTTTACCTCACAGTGCAGATTGCAACCAATTAAAACTGTTTTTCCCTGCTAGCTGCTTTTTAAGGTGTGCAGTCAATTAAAATATGTGCCATCTTTGCGCTTTCTGTACCAAACGGGTTTTACAAAATACCTGGGCGGTGAGTGCTCACCAGGCGGGTGGTAAAAATGACCTACTGAAACAACCGTTTAATGGCTGCTTCAAATAAAAATCAGTTTAATGCACGTAATGCCACTGCAAAAAGTTAGCCGGCAGTTAGTAAACTTATTTCGTGGCAGGCCCGTCGAAGGATTGCGGCCCCGGTTGCACAGACCCTTTGGTCAAGGTGAAGGGGACGTTGCCCCTGAATGGACTCCACAGTCAGGGTCACTTGTTTAGACAGCAAAATGAGACGTACCCCCGTCTCATCAGACCCGTCCGAGATGAAGTGGACTAGGGATCGAATCCCGATCGCACCAGGTAACGATCAATACGCATGATTTCTATTGGTTCTCAAGTCTTTCCGGTTTGGCAACATTCTAAACTACCGACAACACGACCAGTTATTTCTTTCACACTTTACTTTCGTTGTTCATTGCTGTAAACTTGTGGTGCGACGAGAGCTGCGCCTTTTGAAACTTGTTGGTTGTTCTTCTCGAAATTCGTATCAAAACAAACAACTGCGTGGTCACTAGGCAATGTGCAGGTCCTCACTGCTGCACAGCTTTTTCAGTTAGTTACCATCTGCGACGCGTTACAAGTCGCTCGACACAAGCTTTGGGGCAGAAGTATTGCCACAGAGTTTTTCAAAGCAACAAGCACATCATCAAAGAACGACAGTGACGCAATGGCTTACGCTTTTGTATTTTTTCTGCAGTTTAACGATGTGCGTAAGCAGGTCGTCGATTTCCTCCTGCTGCCGCACCGCTTCGTCGTTGCGCCGGGCGAGTTCGTCTGTCACGTCTGCTATTTGGTCGTTCGCACTTCCTGTCCAGACAAAGCCCGGCGATATACTTCCGTTATCGTCACAACGTATCAGTCTGATACTTTCAGGCTCAAAATTTTTTCCTTAACAAGCTTGCGCGCAACGTAAAAGGTACACCACTTCTCGCTCGCCACCTACGTGAGCACAGTTCTTACGCAATTTTGAATATAAATTTCCAGACTTTTTCCAGTTTTAAACTTTTCTGAATGAGGTCATACCCAGGTCAAATACAAGCATTATAATCGCTGACATAATGAGAGCAAATTCATCAATCTTGAATGAAATTTTATGAAAATGCATGTCAAAAGATTACGTTTGGGACATTATTTTCTTTTACCACACTGATGGACCAAAATTTTTTCTAGATTTTTCCAAGCTGGAAAATGACCAAACTGTTTTCCATGTTTTTCCACACCCCGTAAAAACCCTGCGTAAAGTTGCCGTAATCTTTTCACACAAACCGCTAGACGCTTTCTACTGCTCATATGTTGTCGTCAGCACGACGTCATAGCGGGGGGCGCTGGTGCTGTTTCATCATCTGGCGATTGGACACAGAACAGCTCGCGAATGAAGCATTGTTTAGACCAGCGCTTCTCAACCAGTAGGCCACGAAGCTCATAGTGGGCTGAAGGCACGAATCAGTCTTAAAAGTGACACTCTGAATGCCGCTTTGCGTGCGAGCTTGTCTCCTATCAAGCTTCAAGGTTGATCTGACCATATTCAATCTAAGAAAGCTCAAGTTTCGCGTTAAAAGCAAATGGGCATGCGTTCTTTGCGTTGTGTTTTTTGCCGTCACGTCTTATTGTGGGCTCGTAAATAACTTCTCGGTAGAAGTGGGACGCGAGGGCGACAAGCACTGATGGCCAAGTGACCGAATGCAAACCGGACGCATGCTTGCGGAGCTTTGGATACGTAAGAACTATCTACAATTAAATATTTTTTCCGGAACGCAAATGCCGTCACCGAATCGAGGGGTTCGCAAGTCCGCGAACTTAAGCAGCACTTACTCAGTTCTTCTTGCAGTGAGGTCAGCTGCTTCACTGTGTCCGAGATGAGAGAACCTTCTTTGTCGTCGAGGCAGTCGGTCTCCTCTTCGAGGTCTTGCTGCTGCGAGGGATGATGGGAGAATGTAAGGAAGAAGGTCTCGAGACAATTACTTCACACGTCTCTTTTCTACTGACTCAGATCGAAAAAAAGCGCTTTGGTAAAAAAACGGAAAAGGATCATTATATTATTATTTATGTGGGGGATAACTGTGCAGTATGCAACTTGACTGAAGGGAATTGGTGGCAGAAGTAACTTGTTAGCGAAGTCTGAGCAACGGAAAATGTTTTTGTGTTGTTGTTGTTCATATGGCTGAAGCATATAACCACAGGTGACAAACTACAAGTTTCGCTTTGCTGATAGTGCTCATTACGATGATAGACAGTTTGAGGTCACGCTGTTGGCAATCGACAACTTGGATCAAGTCTTGAAACTAGAACACAAAGTGTAAACGCGACACGAACGGCCAAACTGCGATGACGACAACGACATAACGAAGACTTGCGACCTGCCCAGCCCCGTGCTTGGCATTGATAGAAAGGCGATCCACGCGCGGCGCTGCCGTTGACACACCACCAGTGCAGTATTAACTGCGGAAGTAGCCGCGTGGCTTTTACTGCATATTTATTAGAAACGAAACAGAACTTGATATCGGTCCCGTCATACACCACAAGATTTTTTGGTGGGCACAATACGTAAGAACTTGCACAACCTAAGTCCTTGAACCGGTTCAGCATCTTGGACAAAACATAAGATTTCTGTTTTTTTCATGACTGTTTTATGCTAAGCAAAAAGGGAATTCAATAACTACCTCTTGCATCAGCATCATGTTGCGCTCCTCCAACCTCTTGATCTTCTCCTGCAGGATGTCAACCTGCCCCTCGCCGTTGTGTCGTCCGAGCAAGCGGAAATCTGTAAGTTGAGTCTGGCGTTAGCAGCTCAATACGAGAAGTGCTAAACAAACATTTATCGTCAGCTAGGAGCGAGTGTACGCAAAAAAGTGCGACTGTTTCATTATTTCGTCACACGTTTAACGTTTTCTGGGGCCATGCACAACATTGGAAAGAAAAAACATTTCTTAATAACGACTTTTCCAATCCCGTGGTTTACGGATTCAACACTTTTCCAATCCCGTGGTCTACGGATTCAACAGGCTGTCACACTTGCCTTTGGTGGGAGATGGCGAATGAGATGACAGTGCGTCGTCGTCAGCGTAGATGTGCAACAGCGTCTCCTTCTGCCCGATTTCGTAGCGAAGTTGCGATGCCTTGAAATGTTAAGTGGAGTTAAACTCACCCTTGCCAGCTCCCGAGCAAACACATGGCTTTCTGCGCATGCGACAAAACGAACAACGACGCCGGTAAAGGCTACACATCAATGACAACAGCACCTTAAAAGTAAGTTCGTGAAGTCAGAAAAGCTACAGGGCCTTGTTTCCGATATCCGGGATCCTATACCGAGATACCTAAACCTTTTATAAAACGCCTGAAGCCTTTGAGACATGCGACAGCTTTTAGCGTAGCTAATTTTAAAGGAAGACAAAATTTTGCTTCCTGCAAATTGTTTTTTTTCGGCCAACCCCTGTACACAAAAGCTGCTGACACCAAACGTCGCGCCAACAAACTAAGTTTTTGTGCTTGTGGTTGCTCATCACGGGATTTGAACGAAAATGACCACCAAAACTAAGAAGAGTGCACAACACCCCGAGCAGAGGGCCACCGCTCACAACACGATACGAACCCATAACCCTTACATCTGCAAGTTCAAAACGCACCTCCTCCAGAGCTTCGGCCAACCTTTCTTCGAGCGCATCTTTCTGCTCTGACAGTGTTTGGTTCTTGCTGAGCAAGGTCTGCCCGATCCGCGCCGCCAACTCAAGATCCTTTTCCTTTTCACTGAGCAAATCTGTCACCGCTTTGACGTCATGGTAAGTGCGGGTCATTTGGCTTAACCTGTCGCCGCTGAGCACTGAAACAAGGAGAGAATGAAAAGATCGATTTCAAAAACCCAATTAGTTGCAGTGTGTTGTGCTACAAATTTTTCCATCGATTAAGTGTATTAGCAACAACAAAGAACTTCACCCAAAGAAATCATAGTTAGCACGGGCTGCATGTACAAATGACCTATCCTTACACTTGGACGTTTGCGGGTAAACAATATCAGCATGCAGGTCAAACATTTCGTAACGACAACTGGGTATGCATTCACAATCATTAAAAGTTTCGAACTGCTTAAAATATTTTAAGTAACATATTTAAACAGCAAATATGCCATATAGGTCTTGCTTATTTCTGTATAATTAATTGAAGCACCTTTCAGACATCTGCATCTTCCACAATTATATAAGCAATTGACACTGTTTTTACCAAGTTTAGCCAATTAATTATGCTTTTTCCATACAAAGGCATGACCAAGGATGGGCCTGCAAATGGAACCATCCCTGCGGTGGTTGGCGCCCTTCACAGTCTCTTTCTAGTCAGCATGGCTAGATTTTGTGCGTTTTTTTAGGGTGTTCAGGTAACACTTCCACACGAAGTGACTTGCAATCGGCGTTTGTGCCAAGACAAATTGTATCAATTGTGATCGCACAATAACGCAACACTTTTTAAAATCAATTGCGATACATTGCTGCGCATGCATTCAGCATGATTTTGGCCAATAGTTTGCAGAAGTGACATTCAAAACTACCATGTGCTTACAAATCATAGAGAAGCTGGTAATTACAGTGCATCCTTCTTAACTGTAAACCAGTGACCATGACTAGTAACAACTTACCCAAGTCTCACCACCTGCAAACAGGGAAAAACATCTTACAGTAGCATGGGCTCCAGTTTACAGGCCATTATCTTCCACAGACAAAACATCCGACAAACAAGGAAAGATACAATTGTCGGAGATATGACAGCAGAGCAAAGGTCAGAGACTATACTGGTGAAACAAAATACAGTTGAACTCGTCTAATTCGTCACTTTTTCGTCGGTCCCGGCAGAATTCCTATCTTTTGTGTACATCTCTGTTCGTCTAATTCGCCATCGTCTAATTCTTCAATTTGCTCAATTCGTCACCTCTTTCTATCCCTTAAGAAGCGTTTTGTTCAGTTACTACGTCATTTGCAGTTTCGCTTTTGAAGTCTAAGCAGCTAGTACGTGTGGGAATTTAAAGAAATTAAGGATCTTTATCTGAGAATTGTTGCACCTCGCAATTTGTTTATCGAATTTATACACGAGGTGCGAAGCGCGACCCAACCCCTCATTGAGAGAACGTGGGAAGTCTTTGCAGTTTGTTAAAGATTTAAAACGTACTAGATTAAATGGAGGGGTCCAGATAGAGTATAGGAATTGATAGTTGTATTCAACCATGAGGTCATAACCTTGTATTTTACTGCAAATAAGAGCACTATATATACGAGTTACTATGATAAAGTACCAGTTTCTACGATAGAGTTTTCACTTGTTTGCATAATTCGTCACTTTTTTCTAATCCTCTTGAGGTGGCGAATTAGGCAAATTCTACCGTAATATATGAATGAGGAATTAGATGTAACAAAATTAATTCTTGACCTAACCAACATAGAGTTGTTTTATCATCATACCTAAAGACATCTCCTAACAATGTATATGACGGCACAAGTGCAAAAGATGGACAAGTGAAACATGTATTTTGTAGGAAAACAGGGCACATGAACTATTGAGGCCGCTGGGTCGGCGCGGCGTCGCATGCGCGGTGCACGCGAAGTGAATGTGCGATAAGAATAGCACCTGCATGCTGCTTTTTTTCGATTTTTTTTAAAAGACAGAAGAGAATTAAGTCAATTCGGTCATATTGTCCGAAAAGGCAGACTAGTGAAGGCTGTTACGGCGAGTTTTCAAACTATACTGGGACAAATGACCGAAATGTCTCAGCGAAAAAAAAACAGACTGCATGTATGTGGCGCGAACAAGTAGCAAAAGAGTGACCACCGCGTGCGACATCTATTGTTGCTTGCTGCCACACTGTGAAGCTTGCGCGGGGCCCTCCGATCGCAACAAAACGGTACTGCGACCAGAATACGAAGACAATGCCAGATGCAACTTTCACAAAAACAACCTGCGATCGGTGCGGCTCGTTTTAAAAAGGAGGGAATACTACTGAGGCCGCTGGGTAGGCGCGGCCGATCAATTAATAATGGAGTGATCATGGCATGTGACCTCTATTGTTGTTTGCTGTCACAGTGTGAAACATTGCGCGCTTGCCGCTCTGCCCTCTGATACCAACAAAACTACAGCCACATTTATACATATTCACTTTATTTTAACCACTGAAGTGGCACAGTGAGCATGGGCGTCGGTAGGGCGAGCCTTGCCCCTCTGAATTTCAAAATTTGACATTTTCTTATTAAAATATTGGCAAAAAAGGTTGTTTTCTTAGCTTCGAGTGGGTGAAATGAAATCTCACCACTTTGGCACCCCTTGGAAGCATCTTTTTGGCTACCCCTGGAAAAACCAACTATTGACCCCCATGGAAAAAATCCTTCTGAGGTCCATAACAGTGGGCTAAGGGCATGACTATAAAAGTTGGGAGGCAGGGTTCAATTCCTAGTTGGGTTACACTGGGGCCTTGAAAGCGGTACTTGTAGCCTGTCCAACCTCATGCTTAGCAGCAATAGGCGGGAGTAAGGAAAAAGTTCATATGCCTTGCACTGCTGCCATTGGCTTGCCAAACAGGATGCAGAATTAATTTGAAAGTAGCCATGTGGCCCTGGCACAAGCAAGTGGAGATGGCACCACAAAACACTTGTGTCCAAAAGGAATACAAAGCGAGTACAATGAGTTGGAACTTGTTTTTATGTGATGTAATGGCTTGAATACAATGACAGATACAGATTGCTTGTTGTAAAGACAATTAGAATAAGAATTTAAAAATACGTATACAATATGAAATGACAACCTCAATTCTGATCACTGCTTTTTAAAATTGCCAAATTTCTAGTACTCCCCCACTCAAAACATTGCGACAGTTTCTCAACACTCATGCAAACACTATGATTGCATAAAACTACCGTAATGTAAAAAAAACATACCAAAAAGTCTGAGGATTTCAGCACACTGCTGTGGTGATAGGTCACCATCAACTTCAACTGGCAAAAGGGGTGTTTGAATCCAATCTTCTTGGGAATAACCAAGAGCCTGATAGCACAGAGGAATTTTTGAATAGAGTCAATAGAAATTAATCACAGGTCATTACAAACACTGTTGAAAATTTTTGCAAGGTTACATCTGCAGCATTGTGGTTTTCCACAAAATTCTGTTAAGATATTTTTAAGCATTTTCAAACACCAGACAAGCACAGCCTATGATTCCTGTGTTGATACCTTAAATTAATGTTCTCCTGAAGTGATAAAAACGTCTGTAGAAACCATATTTGATGTTGATCACCTGATAAACTGCAGATTTTCTTCTGGCCTGACCAGTCAGGAATTTATGTGTAAAGTTGATAAAGTTTAGGCTACATTTTTCATGCAATCACATCTTATGACCTGTTTACCATCTGATTTCCAAAGTAGTAAAGGTTCACAAGCTTATGCAGAAAAACTAAAGCAGAAAATATATTCATCCCAGCATTCCCACACATTTAAAATAATCATTTTCTATACTTTTTCGATACCTTTTCAATACTAAATTAAAAAAGTTCAATACCATTCCCTGGATTTTTTGAAATTCTCAATCATTGAACTCAATTTTGCACATTGCATAACACTGCATAAATAATGAACTGCTTTGCCTTCAGTAAAATTTTGCTCAGACACTTCAATTGCTTTTCCATTTAAAATTTCCATACTTTTTTAATACTTATGCATATTTTTGCCAATTTCAATATATACTTTTTCAAGGTCTTGAAAACTGATTTTGAAATTCAATACTGTATGGAAACCAATCATCCATGAATCTTGCAACTCTGGGGAAGAATTATTTGACCTAAGGTGATGATATTTTAGGGCACATAAAGTAATTTCCATTAAAATTACACACATTGAAACTTACTGATTCAGCACGAAGCTTGTATTTTGGTAGCTCCTTGTTTACTAGAGTTATTAACTCAACTTCTGACTGGTCACTGGTATTGTGTAAGTCTATAAAACAAGACAAAAAACTCATGAAACACTTTGTGCACATTCCACATTTGCAGTAAACTTAGCATAAATTTGTATCTGTACAACATGCACACTCTTCAAAGCTAATCAAAAACATCAAATTAACACTCTACAGAGAAACAATAAATATTACACGCAAATCCAAGAGATATACAAAGAAGTCATTTCTTATTCAAAGAAAAACAAAATTAAAGCATGATTAAAAAATATGTTTTGTTTTACCAATTTTGGTACCAAGTTTAACCTGCAAAAACTGAGTTGGATACCAGGCTGTTTTTGGTAGTTTGCCATAATTCTGCCAGTTTCCTAAAATAACTTGTAATTGAAACATACACATGTACTTTAATTATTACATCCACTATTTAACTTCATCATTTTTTTATGTAAATGTAAGAATTTTCAGGAGAAAAAAAAAAGTTGGTATCAAATAGAAGCTACATTTGTATGCAGCCCCACATCTGTTTCATAAAAACCTATTCCGTAAAAGTAAAAAGGGCAGTACCAACCAAGTGTTAAATAAAATATCTTTCAAGCAATATTTTGCAAATGAACTAAATCCATATATTTGAATAGTATAGCTAAGCAACCCATGAAAATAGTCTTTAAACTAAAATAGGTGAGGAAGAAATCAAACAAACTTAACAATCTATTTACAAAAACCTTTTTACAGCAGAGAATCAGGCAATGTGATGTTATTAAATAAAATATTACATTTCATTAACACTTTGAGAGCCGGCGTACGATATATTTGTACTTCGATTTCAGCCTAAAAAACAGCAGTTTTCGGTTGCCTTACCAACGCCCTAGCTCCTCCGCCGATTGCGCTAGAGAGCTGTTC
>JGI24159J19872_10007229_pt1 | contig 14556 bp, 11 predicted proteins | sample Ectturendosymbi4_FD_19872 | JGI IMG/M metagenome (IMG submission 19872) | reverse complement strand
TCGCAAAGAAAAATGTAAGCCGCCCTTGAATGTAAGCCGCAAACATGATGAAAAAAAAACTTTATAAGCCGCGGCTTACAATCGAGTAAATACGGTACGTGCATTGTGCAAGTCCGATTCATCGCAAAGTGATGAAAGCAGAGCAGGAAGATTCCTCGAACGTTTGCAGCAAACCTAGAGCCTTTATTATTCTATATGCAAATCAGTGCAATACTATATATGCAAATTCTATATGCAAATCAGTGCAGCTTCAATCGTTACTGTCGCTGCGTGATAAACGCTACTTTCTCGTAAAATAAAAACAAACTTCCCTTTCTACTTTTTTTTCTTCAGGAAACCGTTTCCCTCTGCATTCCGTTTTATTCAGAAAGCGTTGAGATTTTACCTTTTGTTTCAATTAAAATTTCATTGCATTTTTGTTGCGAAGACATAATGTACTGGTACGACGTCGACTCTGGCAAGAGCGCCGACCAGAAGCGGGCGTACTTGAAAGACTCATCGCCGAGGAATATAACTTTGCAAGCAGGTCAGGAAAAGTGCGTGGAACAGGAAATATTAATGAAGGTGAGCTGTGAAACGATCGCTGAATTATTTCCGGTATTGTTTCGATTGACAGCTTTCCGGCGGTAGCTTAAAGAGGTGTGTGCTACTTGCTGTGAGAGGGGATCATCGTCTGTTTGTAGGTAAAAGTAGTGTGTGAAGTGAACACAGTGTTGCTGCATAAGACCGTTTGCTTAATAGATTAATCATGTTGTTGTACTTTGTTGAAACGAAAAATCGCTAAATTTTAGGTCATGTTCCAAAGAAAAAGCATTTGTGGTTTTGAACTAGACTTTTGAAGACCGTGAAACTGATTTCGTCATTTTCCTAGTCACTTCGCTCTTATTCATCCAGGCGTTAATGTAAACAGCGTGTTGTCACGCCACGATCATTAAAATCAGGTATAAACGAGAACTTTCTCCACAAACGTGTTTTGTTATCGAAGTTTCCGTATTGTCGTATCGCGGAGACAGTGAAGGTAGGCATTGCGTTGGAACTTCGAAATGTAGTTGTACGATTCGAGCACTGACTCACAACAAATACGTAATGAAATCTACTTTGGAAAATGCGCTGTTTATTTCGTCACAAGCTAACCGAGCAGGCGTGTCGACTCTTGCTGATTCACGCAGCGTGGAAACGTGGCAGGGTTGGAGTCGCATCGCACACAAGCGGGTCGTAACGTTCGGGAGTGCATTTCGTTGCATGCTTTCCCGTGAAGTGCTTCGGCGCTCCCCGCTTTCAGTGAACGCTCAAATTACTGCAGGTGCCACTTGAAAGCGTGCCGCTATCGGCGCGCTAGTCGTTTTCGGGGTATTTTATTTGGCGCTCGGCGACCGCCCGAGCCGTAAAACGACACTTACTGCCGAGTTTAATTTGCGTTAAATGAAACTGAGCCAAAACAAGCGGCAGCGCGTTCGCTTTTCGACGGTCGTGCTCTTGTTTTGTGAACCGCTTCGTCGAAAGCAGCTGGCCCTTATTAAATCGCTGCAACAACTCACGACTTACCAGACTACAATTAAAATCATTGCGAATGGGGACAGAGGTAATGCGTTGAAAAATTATATGTTGCGATCACCTGTTTCATGAAAAACAAAACTGGTGCTGAGTAAAAAGTGCGCAAGCGTTAATCGTTGTCGTTATCTTGCGCAGTTATTGCATCAGTCGAGCAGCTAAAAGATCAACTTACGTATTAAGGTCAATTGCAAATTTCCTTCTCTTTTCGACTGGTCGTCGTTACATCCGGTACAGCCCCCAAAACTTGCGTCCTGGGGTTATGTTAAGAAGCTAAGCCGGTGTCCAACAAAAGACACTTATTAAAACTTGATGCCGACGTTTCGGTGTTCGTACACAGCTCACCACCTTCATTAGGGCTAGGGGCAAGACTGGCACAACGCCGACTATTAACAGTGAAAACCAACAGGTGTAGACCTCGGTTGGGGGTTGGGGCGTAAACGTGTGCGGTATTAGCAGCAGGGCCAGGCGCGAAGGACGTGGTGGAAGCTGGCAACGAGCTCGATGAACAATGGCAAACGGTAGTAGGATAAAATAGAAGATTGGGGAACAAAGTGGAAAGTATAAAACATGCTTGCAGCACGGTACTGGCTTGTGGTGCATCGACAGTGAGCAGCGAGTGTTTATTTGAAAAAAGAAAAAGCGCTTAAAAGGAGGGTTCCCACGCCGCATTGAAAGTATTAAAAAAGTACTGAATTGTGAAATCCGCTTCCAAGGCCTTGGAAAAGTATTGAATTTGGCAAAAATGTACGTAGAGTATTGAAAAAGTATGGAAATTCTGAATTCAACCATTTCTTTATACAAATTTTGTTCTTTACACCTCTTCACCACTGACGACAGTTCTACATATGTTTCTTGCATTGTGATCCATGAGTGAAATTTTCGAAACATGAAGCTAAATGATCTTATTAAAGTATTTTAATATGGTTTTGGAAAGATATTGAAAAAGTATGGAAAATGGATTTTGAAAATGTGTGGGAACTATGTAAAATGTTCGGACACAAATCAGATTTTAAAAACTTGTCCATCGTTAGTTCCGACATCGACGACAACCAGTGACTATGTTGTTATTATTCAAAAAATAACAATTTCTTCTTTTTTCGTTCCGCGCAATCGCAGAAAGACATCCGCGACAAGTTGAGCGACGTCGCCGTAACCGTCAACTACCAACTGCACGAGACGCACCAACCGGTCGAGCCAATACTGGACTTGCTGGCTGGCACCTCCACCACCACACAAGCCGAGGTCTTCAAGGATTGCGGACCGGATGAAGTCTGCACTCCCGACTTGAAGTTTTCTGCAACCATGTAAGTCACTTCCGGGAGCTGTTGGAGTAATGCGAAGGGGGTCGTTATCAAGAAGCAGCGCAAGAAAACGAAAGCTAATCTCTCGGATGGCCTTCTGGGTTCAGCTGGTTTTCTTGCTGACGCTTCAGTGAGGCTAACAACTTAAGCCAGTTGCTGCCGTGAAAGTATTTTGTGGTAAAGTTGGTCGAAAAACGTCTTTTTTTAATGATATTCATACAATGAAGCTTTGTAGGGATAGTTCCTCGCTGGACGAACTAACGGTGTGGGCGACGCTTTTACAACCTGTTCACGCTTTTCCGCCTCTTACTCTTTCACATATAAGTTTCCGTGTTCGTTTCGGACTCGCAGTGATCAACAGCATTTTTCAAAAAATGCTCGTTTGTTCGTAATCTAAAATATCCCCAGCGTCGCCTGGCAACTGGGCAGCGTCTTACACGAAGGAAAGACGAGACCCCTGGCAGTTGAAAAATTTAGAAGCGAATTTAAGCCTAGCCTGCTCGGACGCTATCAAGCAATCGATAAGAAATGGTTTTTAACCTATGCAGACGAACTTCTCGAGAAAGTATGTTAGTCATATGCGAACGTTTCAAGAGTAGGCTTAGCAGCCATGTCGGTGACGATTGGATGAAGTCATTGCTCTGTGCTCTGTTAAACTTTGCAAGTCTAGCGACACGCAAGCTGCGCAAAATTACAGGTTGCTGAAAGATTAAGATTCCTCTCGCCTGGCAATTGCCGCTGTCGCGACACTTACAATCGCTTTATGTCTTGTACACGGCGACCGCCGCTCGCGGTCTCGTTAATGTGTAACACCGGAGATCCATAACAAGCAAGAAATTTGTTCAGCCCGATCAAGACGCGCTAGACGAGGTCCATTTGACCAATCAGAGGTTCCTGTCCTGTCCGTGACGACATGGCAAGCTTCGTTTCATCATCGGTCACGGTTTAGTGAGGGCACTGCAATTGGTCGCGTGCTCCTGAGGCTAGCGCATCTGCCAAGCTAAACAATAACGAAGCAGAAACCGTGACGATAGACAATTCAGCATTAAAGAATGGATAAGTTCATCAATTCTCACTGCGTTGCCCGCTTTACAGCGACGAGGTGCAAGTAGACATTGCACTGCATTTCGTGTATTCACCGCGCGCATTCATCACTGGCCGGCGATTATTTCAGCCTGTTTTGACGTTTTCGATCGTGCGCTTTCGCAGGAATCCCACCACCGCTTACATCGGCTCTTACGCCGAGGTTGTTTTATCCGCGACGGTCGACAACAAGGGAGAAAACGCTTATCTGACAACGCTCGTGGTCAAGTACCCTGGCAATGCGAGCTACGTGGGCGTGGAGAGCGCTGGCGTGAGTTGGCTTTTATCAATATTTGCTGGTTTTGCTGCACCCGGTTGCAGACGTCAGCTGCGACCTTGAAAAACTGTTTTTCATCACATCGGCTGTTGTGATTTAAAATATCAATTGTTGCGTAGATTGCAGTCACTATTGCGTAGAAAGCACTGGTGTTGCAAGAATCTGTCAAGAGTTTTTGGCTGCCCGAAATTTCTGTTTGCAATCGTTCCTTAAAGAAATAACAAGGAAAATGAACGCGACGCCCAGTTCCGCTCACACTTCATTTTAATTGTTCCTCCCACCCACTCAAAATCTACTCCCAGTTTCGGTCAAANACGTCGCGCGATTCATGTCGCGCGCGTGACGTCCTTGTCTTCGCACCGTTTCTCAGCAGCAAGGTTTTTCGTCCGACAGGGTCCCGTCCTCCCCAATTGCGTCGACAGTCCACCGGTCCTCGTGTGCGATCTGGCGAACCCCCTCAAACAGAACAAACAGGCCAGCATCAAAGTCAAGTTCGGTATCAAGGATCTTGTTGGGGACGTGGAAACCTTAACTTTCACGTGAGAAGCTGGCGTTTTCTTTACTGGGTTTAATCTGCAAGCAATTAATTTTCCATTTATCGTTATCATTAAATCTCAATTCCTAGCTGCAGCTAAACCGGTGAATGTGTGTTGTGTGTTGATCGATTTATGGAAAAGGTATTTTCTTGCAGCATCCCACTGCTGGGTTGTTGCACTTGGCTTTGAGTCGAGTTTTTACACCCAGTATCGGAAGGTGTAGGTTTGTAGTCTTGGAGCACTTGTTGATGCGTAAGCATAACCTTAAACTTACTCGGTTGCAGTCACATCGCTATGGTCTGCGCCGTATCGATGCAGATGATTCAAATCGTGGCAACCTTGCTTTACTGATGTCCTGCATCTGAGTAGTTGATTGTCGTATCGAAGAATAGCCTGAATGATTAACGCAGAGCAAGTGCACGTAGAATAAATTGCGCATTCTCACTTAATACCCTGGCATCGTGGAATTTTGCTTTTGGACAACTGATAATTACCCGCCATCACTCTTAACGACGCAAACGTGTACGTCTGCTCCTAAGCTTTCCATTAACGCCGCTTTGATGTTGGTCACGTGATTTTTCGCTCTGCCGGTGACGATTGTTACTTTGGGATGGGGGGGAGTTCGCACGAAACAACTTGACGCGATTCACTTCTTTCGCAGTTCTTACGCCAATTCCACCAACGAGCAGAACAACGAGAGCAACCGGGTCCGGCGAGTGATCAAAATGGGCGTGCTCTCCAAAGTTAAGATATTCAACGATTCTTCGTAAGTTCCAGTGCACTTCCTTGTGGCTGATGCTTCTTTTTTGCGCGTCGTTTCTCAACTAGACTGACGTGAACGTTGATCGCGAGCCCAACGAGTCTGTTACGCAATATTGTTGAGGGGGCAGCGGTGTATCGTCGCTGGCGACGCCCATGCTTTTTAATTGCATTCGAAAAACTCCAATCTCGCTTCCACGGAAAAAACTCCGATCTCGCTTCCACGGAATGGGTTTTCTGAGAACATTGGAAAAGATGTTGAAGGTTGAACTTTATATCTGAGCAGGAAGCGGGTGTTTCAGATGTATTTGGCAATTTTAGGTAAAAGCTCCTTGTGAAATGGAAATTATAATCCAGCCAACATAAGTGAGACAAGCTTTGAGTGGTGGCGTCAGTCGTAAAAATACCTCAAGTCAAGAATGATGTCGCAAAAGTTACGCGGAAAAGATAATTGGGAGTCCTTGCGTTGCAACGATCGATGCGGTCCTGTGCAGATGAAGTCAGCTCAGTTCAGTCGATCGCTCAAATCGCATCTCTCCCGGCCGTGATTTTCTTCAGCACCGCGATTGCACCATTCATTTAAAAACGAGCCACTGCGCCTCTGTCTATTGGCGTGTTGTCTGAGTGGCTGCTTTTTTAATGCTGCCGTTCTCTTTCTGGTTCATCATCGCCGTCTGTCAAGCAGGTCAAGGGCTCTTGCAGTCATGACTTTGCTTGGGTTTGGTTCATCTCAGTAAGTCGTACGATTCATCGTCGAATGCTTTTCAGCTTAAACTGTTAAATAAGTTCCAGCGGCTCCCAATTTTCCCTCTTCATTCTGCCACTGCACGCAAACCTGATATCTGCTGTTGAGGTTTACGACAAAATGGTGTTCAACCTGTGTGGCGAGTCGTAGTTTATTCTGGACTTACATTGAATTGTTCGATGTATATTTTTGTTCTGAGTCCAAACTGCCCGTTATCAGCTGTACAGAACCTGTCCCACTTGTAGGGCCACGACAACCGACCATGGGTCGGGTGTTACTGAGGAGGGACCACGCACCTTGACAAGCATAAAACGCATAAACGAAATTTGAAGGTTTTGACTATTTTTACCAAAAAACTGACGACGTTTTTTAGTCTTTGCGACATTTTTCCAGCAAGGAAGATGTATTCTTTGCCACGATAATCAAAATTTGGTTGGGGGGTGCATCACGTGGAAACGACCCTGTTTGCACTCGCTGTGACGAAGGCATGCTGGACATCGTTTACGTTGCTTGCAGACCAACGCAAGTACCGCTCGATGCGTTCGATTCAAAGGTGGTCGTGAACAGCAGCGCCATGAGATCTATCAGTCATTTTTACGAGGTGAGATGCTTCGCGCTGCTTGCTCTCGCCCACGTGTGCGGAAACTTACGTTCTCAACGAGAAGAACATTTTTTCAATCTCGCGCAGACACGATAATATAAAACGTGTCTCGCGCAGACACGATAATATAAGAGATTACAAAATAGTTTCACAACCAAGTTCTAGTGCAAAATGAAAAGAAACGTATTGCAATATGTATAATAGAAGAAATATTGCCGTAAGTTATTTGACTTGTTTGGGGTGAATTTAGTGAATAAACGTTTCACAGAATAATTTGTTTGTGTAGCGGAGGATGTCTTTTGTCCATATTTGTTTAAAAGATGCGATTTAAAAATATATGCATTGTTTGTATATTACAGTTTCGATCTTATCAGCAAATCAGTGAAATATGGTATTGTGCGAGAAACACGCGTATTCTTCACGAGGCAATACTGTAAATTGCAGATTACCAACGCCGGCCCGTCGACCATAGGGTCGGCCACCATATCAGTCCTGTGGCCGCTGCGCGCTGCTGACGGCCAGTACCTGCTCGGACTGAAAGAGCTCGAGCTCTCCGGTGACGTGACGTGCTCAGCCGTGCATGCGATCAACGCCAGCATCGAGGCAGGGAGGAGCTTGGCGGTGCCGTCGGACAGTTCCTCCTCGGCGAGCGACGCGTCGTATAACTTTTTCGTAAGTTGCTGTGTGTCCAGTTTACGTCGACCTCATCTCTGCTTTGAATGTGACATCACTTACCCCTTACACAGGGTTCTTACGCAGTCTGGAAAAGCAGGGAAAAATTTTCGTCATTTTTCAGTGTGCAGAAGTTTGGAAAAAATATTGTTTTGGTCTGTTATTATGGAAAAAGAAAATACTTTTCTGGATTTGATCCTCTGACATACATTTTCATAATATTGTATTCAAGATTAATATATTTTTACTTATCGTGTTAAATATTATAGTGCCTGTATTAGCCCTAGGTAGGTCATTCGGAAAAGTTTAATCTAGAAAAATCCGGAAAATATCTGGAAAAGGTCTTGAAAAAGTCTGGACAGTGATATTGAAAATTGCGCAGGAAACCTGTTTACACTCGTTTTCCGCATCGGTAGTATCGCGGGAACACCATCCCTGAGAGCCACGCATATTCCTCACGGTTTCAGCAAAGTTCTGCTGGCTGCACACTAAGATGGCACCAAGCCAGGTCGGATATATAATCGTGCCGTCTGGTCTTTGGTCGACATTTGGGCCGCTGTCCCATGGGTGAAGCCGAAACGACTTCCCCGGAACATTCTGGACACATGGCCGAATCATCGTAGCTGGCATCGTTCCATTCGGAGAAGTGACTTGACATTCAGTGTTTTACGAATTTCACAGCTGCGCGCTTTGCGGTGTTTGAAAGCTCCCTTCTGCAAACCATGGAGCGATGAAGCTCACGCAGAACTGTGTTTGCTTTACCGGTCCTTGTATCAATCTCCCTTTGTTCCGTCTTCAGTCACTCGTGAATACCACCCAAAGGTGCTTGAACTTCTCGGCCTGCTGCAGTGTATTGTTGCTCACTTGTAGCATACACTGCTGTGGGTTTCTGGCGATTTTAGCCGATTCGCATGCGACGTCGGAAAGCGTTTAAGCATGGCGTAATCGGTGCGATGGTTCGGGACGTTTCTTTTGTGTGGGAGTACATGACGCCATTGCCGTTGTATGATTCATGGCGTTTGGCCTAGCGATGACGTATCAACGCTACACTACTGGTCACTTTCGAAATCTGTGTATAATTTCTCGCAACTCTCAGTCATTGTCTGTTCCCGTCTACACCTCGACTTTTATGGACAAAGACTTGTTGTTGAAATTATGTGTGTGTGCACCTCACCGAGAAGTTTTTCTGGTTAGAGCCATAAAACCTTTCTTCTATCTCACAATTTTTCTTCTTGCGTATGGGGGTTTCCCTCCGAGTTTGCATGCTTTGTTTATTGCGTAAAGGCGCGCACATTCACGACGCATGAATCACAGCAGACGAAGCACAGTGAGGCTCTGGCATGCGAACACGATACAACAGCATGATACAGCACGTAACTGCACAAAGCGCAGTCGCAATTTTTGGGCCACCGCGGGCGGCAGCAACATTGGCCCATGAACTGGGTGCTAGGTTCCTTGCGCAAGGGAGCAACCGACGAGGGAGATCGAACTCCTGCCTGCACAATTGTGAGGCCAGCTCTACCGAAAGAGCTAACCGGCCACCCTACAATCTTGCTTCGTCCCCCGTAAGAGTAAAATAGCCGACTGTGATGGTTTACTTGGTTTCTGTGACGGTTCGCTGGTTTTTTCGTGGAGATCAAAATGGTCGTCTGGTTTTCGTGCAGAACTGTCGCACTCTGCCCCATCAGTGCGAGGAGATCATCTGCCACGTTGGGGAAATGAAGCCGAAAAGTCAGGTCTCGATCGACTTCAAAGGCGATCTCATGATCACGCCGTTGCGTAGGAACAAGCTGTCGTCGCAGGTCACATCCAGTCTGACGTTTAAGATTGACAAATACCCGTACCCTGTCTTTCTTGGCAAAAGTGGACCTACCATTGCGTCTGAGGTTAGTACTCTTGTTCTACAGTATAAAAGCTTTTCGCATGCTTCGAAAAGCGATCGTGTAATTTCGTATGATTATCCTGAGGCGGAATTATGTTTGCCTTCAAACTCCTTAGAATATATCCTCTGCCGAGCAAAGCTAACGTGTGTGTGAATTTCATCTTTCTGTTCGCAAGAAGATTTTCTCTCATTTTGACCTCAATTTTTCTGCTGGTTGCCAAATTGTTCTCGTTTTGAATTCGATCTTTCTGCTTGCTACTAATTTTTTTTTCACTTTAATTCCGATCTTTCTGCTTGCAACAATATTTTTTCAGTTTAGATTCGACCTTTCTGCTTGTAACTGAACTTTTAATCCAGTGGTTCCTATATTTGTCCGAACCATCACCCAAATCAAGGTAGCGATTACGTCATATTACCCACCGATGAAATATTTTCGCATTTAATGTCGAAAATTTCTTTTGCAGTGATCGCTTATAATACAGAACAACAACGTGGTTTGGTTCTGCGTTACCCCTCGAAGAATCGCATATTACCCCAGGGGGTAATGTACCCCAGTTTTGGTGACCACTGTTTTAATCAATTCGTACCGTTCCTTTGGAGCAAACTATTGTCTCATGAAATGGAAGGAAACCTTATGTCACGTCCTGCAAACTTGACTGTTTTCCGCTACACTTGTAAGGAAAAAGCTGCCGTGATAACAATTGGCTTTGTGTGTGGTGTAATCAGTGTTCCCCCTAACAAAATTTTGCACTGACAAAATGTTTATTGTTGTGTGCATGCAATGGCCCAATCACGTGGACATAAAACCAGTGAAGCGTTTTAAGCGTTAAATGGGCTGTGCGACACACACGATATTAAATTTGGACTGCTGCAAGTGCGCTAGAATAAAATTTAGCCGCGCAAATGTTCAGGTTGCACTGCACGCTTGCGAGCCTTCGAGGGTTCATTGGGAATAACTTGTCACCCCTTGATTTCAGGTAACGACAGTGGCCTCCTACCCAACCTCACCCACGTCGGGGACCATCCCGTGGTGGATCATCGCGGTCGCCGTCGGGGTCGGGATCCTCTTCCTGCTCATAATCATCCTGGTGCTGTGGAAGTGCGGCTTCTTCAAGCGCAAGCGAGCGGGCCCGAAATCGGCCGAAGAGCAGCAGCAACAGCAGAGCCTGGTGGCCGCGAAGGACGCCGAAACGGAGGAGATGCAGAAGGAAATGGAGCAGCACATCAGATGAAGCGGCGCGGAACGACGCAGTGACTCTCGCTCGCGAACAAACGACCCTGGTTGTTCTGTTCGCAAACAATCTTTGATCGTGGCTGTGAAAAAAACAAGTTGAAGTTTGCGGTGTCGGAAACGGGGCGAAATTTGTCGCCACGCACGCCTTTTATCGCTTTGTTACAGAGCGTTTCGGTAATTTTATCCATTCTTGTCATTGTTCTGAGACACTTTTTGTACAACTGTTTGTTTTTTACTCGCCAGACCGCTGCTGCGTTTGTTTTGTGACGTTACAATGAATCGAGTGTTTTGAATCGACAAGTTTCAATAACTTTTTTAGTGGAAATAAAAAATGCACTGTCCTATCGCACTCCTTCCCCAGAGTGCGGGAATGTTTTCCTTTTTGCTGCCTGAATGGAATGGTACCGTTTCAATACTTTCTACTAAGAAGATTATGGTGCTTTCAAATTACGAACAGCGTCACTTTCGTTATATCGCGTCGAATTGTTTTCTAATCCGAAAAGTTGTGGAGTTTTTCTGTTCGAACGTTCTTTGCATCCTAATTTCATTTCGTGCATGCCCATTTTATTGTCTCGTCACATTCCTTATTGTTACCGAACAAGAGACGTCGAAAGCGAGTGACGTGAATGAAGAGGTCCGCATGCGTTTGCTGAGCGACTAGCTACAAGCATTCCTTTACTCAAGTATCCTTTTCGTAAGCGCAAAGACTTGTGCACGGCGCTGTCAAGCGTCGTTAAGCAACTTTAGCATCCGGGTACTACTTTTAAATGAACAAGAAGTGGTGTTTTGACACCGAAGCGCTCGACCGCAAAAATAACCTCACGGCTGACTTTTGAAGATCAGTCGCCATTTGTTTGTCGCTTCCTCACCGTTGTCGTCATTTCCGTTCAGCTTCCAGTTCGTCGCAAAGCGTATTTTCCCACGATTTTGTTTCGTGCAGCTTTTTAATGCGATGCTTATATAATAATCCACAACAGGCGCTTGTTCTTTAATCGTGTCGACTTGCCTTTCCTGGTGAACTCTGCTGCAACGGCCAAAGTAAGTTTCGCGTTTTTATCAAACTTGTGACGTGCCGTTGAAAGAAGATGGGGTTTGTCGTAAATGGCTGCGGTTTAACTTTTTGCTGCAACGTGGGGCGTAGACCCCACAGGGGGGAATTTGATTTTAAAGGGACATTGGGGCTGACTGACGATGTCTGGGCCCAGAGCTTGTTAAAGCCAAGAAGGTATTGGCGTTTTAAGCTTCTTCGCTGAAACCGAGTTTACTTTTAGACCATATGATTTATATGACACTACGTGGGGGGAAACCAGGAGTTTAGAGGTGATAAAGGGGGTGGGGGCATTGGTAAAATAGGATTTGGAAACATTGGTCCAGAGCCACGTTCACAATCGATGGTTAGAGCGGTGATTACAAAAAAAAAAAAAAATTCGAAGATATGACGCAACGCTTGCCGCAGCTGTGAGCCTTCTGACGTAAAGACGAGAGCGCAAATTTCCTTTGAGCTGCCAGCACCACCTGTCAGGCCAGTTTCCTGCAGCGTCCAACTCTGCCCCGCAGCGGCTCAGAACTGCATTGCAATCCTTTTTTCCCGACACCGTTTTGTCTCAATACGAATACATCAACCCTTGATAGGCACTGACAAGCACATTTCGCAAGTCGCCGCTACCGGCCATGAAAACATCAACTCATTGAATGCCTGCTACTGGTTTATCTCTCACGTCACTAACGATATTGGTGCCCAGGAGCAGGAAATGCGTCGCGCTGGTGTTTGTAGCAAGTCGTACGTTGTGGTTTCTCATGTCCGCTTAAGTTTGTTCCCATGATTTCGTTTGCTTACAGCGGATTGTTTTCTCAATTGTTTGCGAAAGCCTTGTATTTGAACAACAGCAGCTGGAACAGTATGCAACAACCACGCCACCTAGTGCACGTGCCAACCTGAAAAACAAAGTGTTACGTTTTCAATTGATGCAGTTACTTTCAGTCAGTATTTTCCTTATTTTTAACGAAGCCTGAAAGGTTTTGAGTCGCAAAAGCGCCGTTTTCAGTCGCTCGAATGTTATTTTTTGGAATATGGCAGCATTAATTGATCAATTCGACCCATGGTGGTGCGTATTTTTAGTAACAATTTACATTTTGTTTAAACGACCTCGTGATAGCACTATATTTTTATTAAACCTTGTTTCGTTTCTTTTTCGTTTGCGGCTAATGTCGCACAGTCCATATAATGATACGCATGTGCCAGGAATCATCAAGCTATGTTACGTGCTGTGTTTGATTTGATGCTGTTCGTTTTCTCGCATTTTTTGGAACTGCCAATTACGGTTGTGGATTTTGCTTGTTTTTGTTCAAAACCTCCTTTCTGCGATCGGGTGAGCCGCACGAATGGTTGATTTGTGTTGTCTACTGCGTGGTCGCGCGCATTCCGAACGACTGCTTGGTGGTGTGTATTGCGTACCGTTGCTTGGGGGCTCTGCAAGCCGTATGCCCCCCTGTGAAGGTCGAATCAAAGCTCGAAAGCATTACGGTAAGGCTAACCACAAATACGAAGTAGTTTTAACTTCCGAAGGCACGCGAAAGAAAATCGTTGAAGAGTGAAAATATTTCGGGGAACTTCGTTGAGTCTCGGGAAACTTTGCTAAATCTCCGGCTGTCGCTGTTGACGGCTCAGCGCAATGATCCTGTTGTCGTTTTGTTTGTGGTTCGTCTCTTTCCTCAACCGCGTGTTCAAACACCGAGCAACTCGAGCTAAGATTTCTCAGTTCGTTGAACCTCAAGATGTAACCCGGTTTCGGTCGAACAACGGATGACGTCATAGCGAACAACTCGCTTTAGCACACGCGATGTCGCTGTGCCGCGAGTCCTTTTTGCAATGATCGCGTACATTCGGCCGGAATCCATTTCCAGGCATAAACGGGCGCATCACCCACAGTGTGCGCTTGGTCAGTGCAGTTGCAAATGACACGAAGTCTTAACCTGGTGCGGACGTGTCCTCGATCATCTGCGCGAAATGCCAGTGCAATTCTGAAACAATGGACGCCGTAAACTCTAACGGTTGCTTTAAGAGTAATTTATGCAATAAACATAATGAATAAAACTAAGAATGAAAGTGTACAGGACTAACTCGCATTTCTTAGCACTGACTTATTAATATTACGGACTGAGCCAAACGACCGTCCGCCTCTAACCTGAATCACCTCGAAGCTGTGGCCCATATGGACTGTAGAGCTTGTGGCCAGAGACACTAAAACGTGGGTTAATGAATCAATCGCAGTTGCTGGTTCCGCTAAGCCTGTAAAACGGAACGAAACCACCTTGGAACAGTTGTGTAGGTTAAGTATCTCAACAGCAACTGCCTCCCACTTGGACTATTTTGCACGGATCTCTGCCAGTACTCCGGAGCTGGCCACAGCGTTGCAATTTATCCGCCGTTTCTTTTGTAACCCGTTTCGCTTGTACTCGCGATGTAAGCTTTCATCAATATATCCGCCTTACAATGAAAAGCTGTCGTGTCCATCAATGCATTGCACAGTCACTTGGAAGAACAAATTCCCAGAAATCAGTTTTTCTCATCGGTGCAAAAGTACATCCCGACCGTCGATTACAGTTCTCCCAACTGCGTACTAGACATACTTTACATTATTTCTGCACGAATTTGCACGTTCCTTGTGGCGTTATACGTGCTTTTCACGCAAATAGGGCACGGCCGTAATCGCTTTTAGTTTTTTTGACTGAGTTGCGCAAAGGTGAAAATTTGCTCCCTTGCACACAAAACGTTTTCTTGAATTAAGAAAAATTCAACATTTATTTGCCGTTCTTAATTTCTCTGACCCTTATCAAACATCGCGTTAGTCTCAAGGATGATCCACGTGCTGATGCGGCTCATCAGGCGTGCTGATGCGGCTCATCAGGCGT
>JGI24159J19872_10007226_pt1 | contig 14561 bp, 8 predicted proteins | sample Ectturendosymbi4_FD_19872 | JGI IMG/M metagenome (IMG submission 19872) | reverse complement strand
GTTGAAAATCACTGCTCTAGAGACCTGTCTTAACCTCATTTGTAACAAACGTAGCCATACGGTGCTGTAGTGGCGTACGCTAGCCTATACAGCAGGGGTGGCCAACAAGTCGATCACGATCTACCGGTCGGTCGCCGAGTCTAAGTTGGTCGATCGCGCCTGGTTTTGCATTGAATTGACAAGATACCTAAAACGAACACTTCGCAATCAATATTCCAGAAATTACATAAAATATTATCCATCAGTTGGTTGATCACGTATATTCCTTGGTGTCTCTTGCGATGGCTGACCATAGGCTAGCACGGCAGATATGCCGCAAAGGTGTTGTGATATGTTTTCGTTTTGTTGCTTGACAATCATGATTTAGGTGTAACAGACACTTTGCCTTCTGTCTGCGCATCACTTACTAAGGCGATGGTACACTGTATTTGCACATGTGATACTCAACTTTGGCATTTTCGATTTTGTGATTTTGTCACCGACCGGTCGATCGCGAGTTATCAAGAAACTTTCTTGTCAATCCCAGTGGAGGACAAGTTGGCCACCCCTGCTATGCACTTCATCTATACCAGGAGTCGGTCCTTCATTAATACTTCAACCAAGCATGCCTACCAGCCACTGCTGTACGGTTCCATGAAGCAAAAATTACCATATCCGGCGAAAATGTAGAGGTACTTGCAAACCACTGCGTTAATCCAACATTAAGAACTACATACTACGTTTTGCAAGAAGGGAAACAAGCGAATTACGTTTCACACGTTGGAAACAGCATGTACAGTGCAATAACTAAATTGCGCAGAGTCATCTGATGCTGTAATGTAGCTACGACAAACTGGAAACAATTCGTCCGACTTCGTTTGTGCTGCAGTTACCCCAGTTATGAAGCAACGAAAAGGGTGCATGGCAGTTGTAACAACGCTCCACCCGAAGAAAGAAGATACGCGACCATTGCAGTTGGGTTTGAAAAAGCTCTAGCCGCAAACTTCTTTGCTGGTGCAAGCAGCCCCGCTGACGATGCAAGCAATCATTTCACTTGCGCAACCATGTTCCTTTCCGAGAATGCTGATAAACAGGCTTGTCCATGGGAATGTCATTCCTATGGGAATCCCATGGGAAATGTCCCATGAGACTTAGAAATAGAATGAGAGTGTCAGATTGTTGTCTCTTTGTACATGTAGTCCTATTTAGTAGATACTAAACCTAAACTTTCATAAATTTAATAATTCTAATTGAATTGTATTCCATATTAATATTATAATAATGTAATGGGAAACGTCCATGGGATGGGACAGGCACAAATTGCTATGGGATGGGAATGGGACAGATAAATATGTCCCATTGACAACCCTGCTGATAAAGCATCCGTCAGTGGACCTGCACCAGAACATGAGACTGAAAAAGAGGCACGAAATTACGGTAATACACAAAGTGAAGACTCAGATTGTTACCGGGGAAGCAAGCAACAACTGGAAAACTTTTGCTCAACATTTAAAGCGAAAATGAAGCCAGTGCTGCATTCACGGGAAACAATAGAAGCTCTGCGAAAGGCAGATTTCACCCTTTCTCCTACGCCCTCAAGCGCTCGAACATCATCAGCATTACATACCTTTGGAAAAAGTCAGCAGTGTACAAGAGCTTCGGACGTGAAATTAGTTGCCAGCCAACAGCCCTTTCCAGACGAAGAGCACATCAACTCAAAAGATGTGCACCAGAATCTACAGGCAGGCTGCCAAGCTGTACGAATCTCGCTTCAAACATAGAGCTAAACCAACAAAATGCTAAAACACACGGCCATAACCACTAAAATTGAGAAATAGCCTTTGTGCAAGATTACGTGGTCAGCGAGAAACAATCCATCATTTACTTGAATAAGTATGCCAGCTTTGGAACTGCTAACAGTATTCTTTGCAAGGACGTAACCTCCATGCAAGGAGCACTGTGTAATTTGCTGCTGTGATGCCTTTTCTTTCATTTTCTTGAAAAAAAGTACAGGGTCGTCCTGTCCATTTCTGTGATTTTCCTGCACTCTGACTGCAATAGCCCACGGTAGTAGTCCAGGCAACAACCACACCCACGCCAGTTACACGGCTAGTTGCCAAAAGAAATGCTCATACATATCACGTCTAAGACGACGGAAGATGCTAGGTATGACCAGTGGCGTATCTAGAGTATGGCAAACTTGGCACGTGCCATGGGCGCCACTTTGACAGGGGCGCAAAAACTGCTTGGCCAAATTAAAATATTTATTTACAGTTTCTTGAACCTTTATGTTGCGCCCCGTACAACCATAAACTGCATCAGCACAGCGTCCATGCATCTGATGTTATAAGTCGGGCGTGTTGTGCCAGCACCATCAAGCATTATGACAAAACTTGACTTTCACGGGGCATATTATCGCGTCCTGAAGACCTGACTTTCTTCGAATCGCTTTGCAAATAATGCTGACGATGGAAGTTATATTTCTTGCAAGCAACGCGAGGCCTTTCAGTAAAACTGGCCCTCGTACCTCCGGGTCTCAATGACTGAAGGCGACTCGCGCAGAATCCAGTTCACGCATCAGAACGTTTACGATTAACGGTGAATTATGGGAAACGGCTTACGTGTTACGGAATACCATCACACAGAAAACGGGGTCTTTTCGCGAACAGCTTACCCTGTGTAGCAGGTGTAGCGCGCCCTGTTCATGTGCACTGAACTGCTGTTGTATTTTTGTTGCATAAATTCTGCTAATTTGTGTAGGCACATTGTTCCATAAATAATACGTTTTCCGAGGAACTACTTGTAGCAGATTTCGCAGTGCGTCTTTAACTTATTGTCAATCACTGTGTTTACTGAGCGCGTAATAATTGGGCTTTTGTCAATTGTGGCCGGCTTGAAATTTGCTTGGCTAAAATCGGCCACAATCGTCTATAGGTTTTCATGGGTCGATTTGATTATCAAGACTTCAGAAAAATCAACAACGAAGTTATCGTGCTGAAAATCCTCACGGGATTGCTGCATAGCGTAGTTTGAAAACCATACTGCAGTTTTCTGCAATTACAAAAAAATGAATTGGAGATTTTTGTTCTCAAAACAATGTTTTCAAAGCAGTAAAGGAGCATTGAACTTTTTGAAGTTTGTGGGTTGATTGTCACCAGCACACAGCTTACAGGCACGTGCATGCACGAACGCAAAATTTGAATTTTTTCATGCGCTTTCCGTAGAACATCCCATTGCACGTAGATGCATTCCAAGCAGCTTTTCTGTTTTTCACATGGATAGACAGGACGTAACTTCTCCATTAAAGCTAGCTTTTGCAGTTTACATGCATTAATATTGATTATGGATGATTTCAACATGGTTTGTGTAATAAAAGATGATTTCAAACCAACAGTACAATTTTTATTGAAACTTTCCTGTGCACGTAAGACAAAAAACTTGCTGCAGTTGAGCTTGTCTTCAATTTCAAGAAGATTAGAATATGTGCTCATAACAATTAATGACCATTTCGCAGCAGATAATCATTAGTTAGTCTCTTTTTTAACATAACTTTACAATTTCTATACATGCAAAATGCCAACACTTAACTTTTTGTAGTCTGCTACAACACTGACATCAGCAAAAGGAACAATTAATGATTGAGGTACAAACATTTTTTCACAACACTAGTTCTGAAAGTGTTTTTCTGATTCACTGATGATTTGAATATCTATGCAATTTTTTTATATGACCAAAAACACGGAAGGGGGAATAGATTAGTCTTGCACCAAGTTGATTGTGCTTTTCAAAAGCAAAGCTGAATTTTCAATGTTTACTGCAAGAAGTTTTCGGCAGTAACATATAATGCAGTGTAGTGCAAATGAAAGCCAGCAATAGAGTACTATTCAACATAAAAATGCTAATTTATCTACATTTTATTAAACTGTGCAAGTTTGGTATTTATATGCTTTAATTATGAAACTTCCAAACTTTTGAAACCATCTCAAACCTTCAGAAGCTTACACTTAAGTGATGAACAAATTATTTTTTCTTGCCTACGGAAACTAAATCGAAAACATCAGTATGCGATATTCTCAACCAGGCCAGGTTGCATCCAAAAAGATTTTGTGAAATGCATACAGTTTTGTAATAGTAATGATTGTAATTGTTGCATTGACACAAATGGTTTAATCATTTATGCATATTTGCAACACAAGCAAGCTTCAAAAGCCAGCAGAAATAAATTTCATGTTTTTCCGCTGATACTGAAGGCTAAAAACCAAGTTGGGTTTAGCTTAAAATATCTGAAAGATTTACAAAATATCAATGTCAAAACACCTTTAAAAAGATAAAAAAAAGAGGAAGTCAATGTTATGTAAGTAAGCTATTTGCTGGCTGAGTGATCAGGTTTAGAGCAAGTCGATGGTAGCCTTGCTTCAAATCAATTGAAAACAGTGTTAGACATGCAATATACAGCAATATGGTCAAAGCTGAAGAACATTAGCATTTTCCAGCATCCAGAAACTCAAGAAAGAGATGGACAGAAGTGTTATACAGAACCACCGTCATCAAATTGCATTGAAAAAACAGAAGAGAAGTATCTACAGCATATGAAATTGCAAAGTAAAAAGGAGAGAACATACAATTTTAGTTGCATGAAGTGAGAAGACCAACAGTAGAACACTCCTCTCGCAACCTCTTCTGCAGGCAAAGGAGCGGACGTGAGTGAACTGCAAGTGCAAGCTCATTATCGAATAATGCCAGAACTGTGAACCAGACTCTTGTGTAGTGTGAGTGTCATACCGGCAAATGAACTGTCATTGCAAGAATTAAATCGGAATCAATCTGCGGCCTTCAGGTTTTCTATAAATTTTTATTTCCTACTCCCAATTTCCAGGGGGGGTAAATGCCCGTTTTGCCCACCCCCTTACGGATGCCCATATCAGGCAACATTATGTAGGCCTATAAAGTACTATAGCGTTATAGTTCGAATGTTTTCTTATTCTTCATAATAAAAATAAATGAGTATAGAAGCATGTCATAGTCCTTATGGGTAATTGATATATTTTATTTGCTGAAAGTTTAACACAAAAATAAAACCAAATATTTTCCATTTCAATAAACATCAATTTTCTTCATGATTTATCTTTCGCAAAAGTTGTGCCTGTCTATGTTTAAGATTTTAATTATCAGAAAGGGCGCACATTTATTTGAACTTTGCCATGTGCGTCACTTTGCATAGATACGCCACTGGGTATGACTGCACAAATGAAGGTGGAAAACGGATAAACAATGAGTTTTGTTAAGGCATAAGTAACAATTTGTCCATTTTTCAACTTCGCTGAAGGACCTGTCCTGCAAGATTCACTGCAAGAGTCATTATAATTGGAGAAGTTCTGCGTTAGTTCTTTTTGCAGTTGCTGCAAATTATTTATTTTCAAAATACCGGCTTCAGGCACTGGTTTTTAAAATACCGGTCTCTGCTAAATTAACAATAAAATACTGGCCAAGCCGATCTGGCAACCATAAGTGAAACTATGAACCTAACTCTTCGCTTTCCTCCACATGATCTTGTGTGAGACACCGCTGATTGAAGTGTGTGAATTATCAACAACAATATATGAACGCTTTTTATTTATCATCGTTAGACTCATCTCGCCTTTACATCGATCAGTTTGTTTCGTGTCACGTGACCAATGTTTCTGTCTCATGGCAACAGGCAGCCTGGAAGTTGAGGGCAAGTCTGAACTCCGAAAATCCGAGGAAATGATAAAGAATTTGAAGGAAAACGTGAGGAGGATTTCTGTAAAAGTCTGGTAAGAAAAGAGTGGAAGTAGAAGTCGTGATGGAAACTAAAAACGGAAACAAAAAGTTCGATCAGCTAAGGACTTTTTGTCTTTCCAATTGAACAAGTGCCATATATCGCTATTCTGCTGTTATCATTAAAGTTCTCAACATTGTCCCATTCTCTCGCGATATTGTTTTTGTTGTTAGTTCAAGTTCTTCATCGAAAAACAAGCTCATGGATGCTTCAATGCCAAACCAACGCCACAGACCAACGATCCTTAAACAGCCGCAAAAAGGTACACTCGGTAGCGACGTCACGCGCTACGAAGTTGTTTCTCCCTGTGTTTTAAACCCGTCGCCTCCAGTTACCTGAACGTTCTCGCTGTTCGTAACTACTGCATAACTTTCCTTGTAATAAGCACACCGTGAAAACGCATTGCCAGTTTCAAACATAGTTGCCCGGTTTACGCTACTAAGTTGTTTGTACTGGACTTGCTTTGTCAAAAAGGAAATGGCGCAACAGTTCAAACTTCAAAAACTTTGCTCGTTCTCGGCGGAATGCATGAAAAAATGCTGACCAAGCTGTGTTTCACCGTCCTTGTCATTGTGCGCTGAATGGTACAGTGCAGAAGAATACTTCAGATCGTAAGTCTCCAACCTACGGCCCGCGAAATCTTTTAGTTCGGTCGCAAAGACATTTTGTCAATAATGAAAAATAATATTTTTCGAAACATTCATTGATTTGGTAGAATGTAACATATCCCGAAACAATAACATTACGTAAGACGTCCGGCCCTCGAACTGCTGTGTAACAGCTTATGTGACCCTTGGACAGAAAAATGGGGAGGTCCCTGTTTTAAATTAATATTTCGTCTTAAGGTTGTTTGCATGTTGTTATGGCAACCAGCACCGTGAACGTATTCAACGCCTCCGTAACAAACAAGGTCATGTCCACTGCTATAAATGTTGCTGTTCTGTAGGTATGAACAAAAGATATTGGAAAAGATTTTATTTTGGAATGCATTAACGCTCAGTTTGATTGGAGAGGAAACTCATTAGTTTTCTTTGTTGCCTTAAAGCGTGGTTTGAATGGATTTGTTTAATTTCGGCAGAACGTTATTTTCAAGAAAATCAAATTTTTTATTGCTTGTTAGTATGCATTGTCATAGACGTGGACCAGTTTCGCCTGCTCACGTGCCACTGTCACCTCCAACTAAAATAGTTGGTTCGAACGTTTGTTTAAATAGTATTTGTTTCAGTTGTTAAAGCTATGTTAACAAAACTTGCACATAGATTTTGTTCAGTTTTCCCCCTTTGGTTAGTATGACGCTCCTGCCTGTGCGTTTATTTTCATTTGTATTTCTTCGAAGCTACGATCAGTTTCATTTGCACTCGCTTTTCTTTCCTCCTTTCGGGTTGTCACCAGTGATTTGTGAAAGCAGCGGAATCGTAACTCTTCGCTTTCACCCACATGCTTTTGTGTGAGACACTGATGTTGCAAGTGTGTTAAGTATTGAAAAAAAGAAGAACGCTCTTTATTGTCATTTTGAGAGCCATCTCGCCTTTCCGTCAATCAGTTTGTTTCGTGTCACGTGACCAATGTTTCTGTCTCGTGGCAACAGGCAGCCTGGAAGTTGAGGGAAAGTCTGAACTCCGAAGATCCGAGGAAATGATAAAGAATTCGAAGGAAAAAGAGAGGAGGATTTCTTTGAAAGTGGGGTAGGAAAAGAGTGACAGTAAAAGCGTGGTGGAAACAAAAAAGACAAGACTTATGATTTAGCAAAACCATATCATTTAACAAAATCAAATCGTTTCGAATAAAACTTTCGCTCATATTGAAAGTCGTTGTTTCCAAAACACCAATATCACTTCGTTTAAGTGCGTTGTTTGAAGTTCACTAAAGCAGTTCTTGTGAATGGATTCGACTGAAACCAGCCCCATTACTCCCTTGTCTCCAAAGCTATGTCTGTGACGAAGTGTTGATAAGTTTTCTGTGATATTTTTGCATCTCATGCGGTGTTCTCACTTATTGCTTTTCAACGCATTTTAGCAAAAGCTTGCTTCTGAAGAGAGTAGTCTTGGAAAGTTAAGCAACTTCGAGTCGCTGTACAGACGCTAAGTAGCTTTTTATCTCACCAGCAGCGGGTGTTACATCACTGCGCCTATAATGTAATGTAAGAGCGACATAAACATGTGCTCAGGGCCTTGTCATTGTCATAAAAGCTTCATTATACAAGTAATTGTTGCGTTTATCCGATCGTTTCTAGTCTCTTAATTGTATGATCGAAATCGTCGTTTCCATTTTGCTTAAACACTACTTGAACGTTTTACGAGACGTAGCCGTACTGAAATATGTTCGCGACCGTGCGCACCTCCCTGTATGACAGTGCTTCCCAAACTTTTTTAAGCGCTGCCCAAATCTGAGTTTAGTGAACATCTCACGACCCAAGCTATAGTATACCACATAGGTAAACTTTCATACTATCAACCCTGATACTCCACTGATCTATTAACTGAACTATTCAGCTGCAAAGGACTTCCGCAATCAACGAATCTTTTAGCAGCTGTTTGCCTAATTACGGCTGAGAGCTGCGCCGCCATTTAAACTCTCGGAAAAACACTTATGATTAGGGCAACCAAAAGTCAATAAAGTCAAAATTTTTCTGCCGTTTTGAAAGTTCATGAAACGTCCACAAACCAAGTTTCACGCTCATATCATGGGGGAATCCCATGTTATTAGGTCAAAAAAAGTCAAAATTTATCGTTAGGTCAAAATTTTCTTGCAGCAGAATTTTTTTTCTCTTCATCGATGCTTTGTTGAAACTACAACAGATATTGATGTGCTTTTGCAAGTTTAGTTGCAATTCTGTAATAATAGTGGGTTTGTTGCGACTTCTGGCGTAATAATGCTGTGCCCTACTTATGATGCAATAATCCAATTTTGATAAGACGAAGCCAAATGAAATGCGTATGATGCAATAAATCAGTATATGACGTAATTAAAAGTACTTGAAAAATGAAAGGAAAAAGTTCATTTTGACAGATTTGAATCATCTTGGCGCGACTCATTTTGAATCCTTCGCGGCCTATGTTTGGGTCGCGACCCATACTTTGGGAACCGCTGCTGTATGAGGACAACTTCTAAGTGCACGAGTGATAACCACCCTGCTTTCACGCGTGTATTCATGAAGGGTCAGCGCTTCACTGTGAACCACAAATTACCGCTTGTCGCAGTATTCAATTAATTAGCCCCAGATGTGTGTGGTTAACTTCGCAGAGTTTCCGCGACAAAAAATGTGTTCCCCCTTAAGTCTTCTGTCAACACGAGCATTGCATTTAATTCTCCATTTGTCTCGCGTTTGTGGCATTGATCCTCATATTGGTGAAAGGCTTCAAGGATTGGTTAATTTTTAATCATGTTGCTTGATGTACTGTGGTGCTGGATGTTCACAGTTGTAAAGCGTAAACTTAAAACCCTTTCTTTTGTAAAATGTTGATCAACGCTGCGAATTGCAATGGGCGCTGTAGTTTGACTAGCCTTCTGTGCAGTTGCGTTTGCATGCTGTCGCGTTCCAACTAAAAGCAAAAAAATATTAACAATTTCGACCAACTGACACAGAAATATTTCACTGTTGTGTATATAAAAGAAATTTGCGTCTGATGCTTAGAGGTGCACGGAGCAGTTTTTCGAACATATCTGACTGAAGTGACACGAATGATTTCGCTCATGTTCATTTTAGTCAAACACGTTTGCTCCAACTTTTGTTCTTCTGTTTTTATTGCTTTTTTAATCATCTGGAATCCCCCCAGAGGCGGAACTGTCATAGTTTTATTTTTGTTCAACTCGGGATCTGGGTTTTTGCTTAAATGCAAGGTACATCTTCGTTTTTTGTTTGTTTTGTTTTTTTTGTTCATGTGCATTTGAATAACAACCTGAAACCTTCTTTCACCTTGTGTGTGTTTAGAATGACAAACCTGAAGAGAGTTCTTTGCACTCCACCTGTCGCTGTCTCAATGCGAGCAGTTCTTACCCAGGTGTGTATGTTTGTTTTTATGAAATTCCAATCAGAGTCAGCATTCGAATGTCTACAGTAAGTTTACGTGCATTGATTATTATCAGCAATAGCGTGCCTTGCTTGCGAAACTGGAGGATCGAATTGCCGAACGATTCTTACTGGCAGATAACTAGATGTGCAGCCTGTTGTTTAAAACTGGAATTATCGTCGTTACCGTCGTGGCAGGTTCACCCCGCTGGTGTTTCTACAAGCATCGACTGCAGCAAATGCTCTTTCGTGGACATTTCGTAAATAATTCATAGGATGTTTCCAACTTAAGTGTCTTGAGTGAAAACATACAATTCTGGCGAAGTCAAATCACACATCGGTGAAATGGTGAACCATACAATTATTTGGCCACTTCATGAACTTACATTCGCCAGGATATTGTAGCTGTGTCGATGCGTCGAGGCTGCAACGCACACGTAACAATCACTGACAAACCGCCTTTCTTTCAGGCGATCCAGGATTGCCAAATGCTTTCGGCAGAGTCGCAAATGCTGATGCTGCAAAAAGAGGAGCTGCAGCGACGTCATCGCGTACTCGCACGAAGACTTGCTTTGCTGGAGGACGATCAGCATGTTGGAGAAAAGCACAGGGCGCTCACTGTGTTTGACAATGCCCAGCGTAAGTGACGAGTTTTACTGAGAGTTGTTGACGGTTTTACACGATTTTTATCAATCGGTGTTGCATAGGGTTAGTTCGGATATCAATCGTTTTTACTATCCGGATAACGGATATATCCGGATATTTGTATTTTAGCTAACCGGTTAACCGGATTATACTGTAATAGCGAATTCTTATTCAATTTATTTCATGAGATTTTGCGTGATGATTTGATTGTAATATCATGACACAGTTTTACTGTAAATATACGCAAATTAACTGTACGATCGTATATGGAAAAAAATCATGCATTTTTAACCTTTACTGCTTCTGCAACGCATTTCTTACGAAGCACTGCACAGGTTTCACTTTACAATGCGAAAGAACTCTTCTGTAAAAATAATAATTGCGTGGTTTTGCAGAGGTTAGTTCGCCCGTTTCTGGAAACAAAGAATATCCAAACTTACTAAAAAAGAGCAAAGTTAGTAACGATACTTTTTTGTCCGGGTAACGGGCAGAAATATATCCGAATGTCAGAGAGCAAAAAAACTATCAGTTAAGCGTTATCCGGATAATCCCGCCCTGGTGTTGCTGCAAAATTGAGACTCCATTGTGTGATTTTATGCATTTCAAAGTAAATGAATGCAGCAATGCTTTATGTGGCTCAATCAATGCCGCCGCTTGAAATGATCCTTCCGACAATTGGCTCTGGTTTGTTTTTCAGTTTAGTTGATAACAGAAAAAAAAACTAGGGCCAATTGTCGGAAGGCTCATAGCGTGTTTTAAACTATATAAAACACGCCGACTGTAGTTTAAAACACACACTATGACCGTAAACAGCATATTGGTCAAAGCGTTTGTTTAAAACTAAACTCGGCGTGTTTTCTCGGGTCTTCTTTTAGTGTTTCATAATTTCTCCTGTAAGATTTTGCTTGCAATTTACAGGGTTGAAAATTGTAAAGAAATATGTCTCGTGCTGTTTACGGTCCAAAAAGCTTGGTTATTTTCATAGCCTAAAGCAACTCTTCACCTGAGTGACTACAAACAAGCGAAAATTGCTTAGAAGTTTCACTTCCCAAGAATGTCAAGTGTCTCCAACAGGGGTGTAACGAGGGGGACAAGGGGAACGATTCCCCGTGCGTCGAATCACTGCGAAGGCGCCGAAAAGTCCCAACCATGCCACAAGCACTTTTTTCAATGCAGTACATTTGCTTCTGAAAGACCTCAGGTTCGAACATGGGGGGTCAAATTTGTTTCTTGGCCCGGGCGACATCTGGCCTGAGTACGCCCCTGGCCTGAGTACGCCATCTGGCCTGAGTACGCCCCTGGCCTGAGTACGCCCCTGGCCTGAGTACGCCCCTGGCCTCCGACACAATGCCACCAACGCAGAGGTGCATGACTTCACTTTCTCAGCTGAGATCCAGAATGAATGTTTCTGATGAGGAAATATTTAATCTACGCAAATGTCTTTGCAATTGTTTTGGCCTCACACTCGACCACAGTTTTCCTCTGAGGCGCGCAACTGGGCAGTGCGTGCAGACCGCTTGCGCAGTGAAATCCCATTCTTGTGCACTTGCAGCATTCCCATTTCGTGTCGTTTATATGTCGCATATAACTTTAAACCCTTGAAACATTTCAGTAGTTGTGATTGCACATGGTTGCGCACCAAAGCAAACATTTGCTCAGTGTAAAATTTTCTTAGAGAGAACAGTGTTCGACCACACCATGTGTTTTGAGCAACCTTTGCTCGAAGATTTCAAACTATCAGTGTATTTCGTACTATATACTCCTTTGTCGGTTAATCTTGATCGGGCAATTGTCAGAGCGTCTATGGATGGTCTTCACCTGATAACAGAAAGAGGTTAAACACCTTAATGGCTTTTCACCGTCCCTCCCTTGCCTGATACTTTGACCACAGCTGTTTGCGTCCAGCAACCGCGGCCAAGACTCCAACTCCCCAGTGAGTCTTTCACATGCACACGTGAAGACTGTCGACGAGTAAATCCGAAACTACGGTGTTCACTTTAAGGGGCAGCGCTCCTGAGTTTAACCCACGCGTTCGACAAGGAATCCTTTTAATATTAATGGATCTAACTTCTGTTTTAATTGCAACCAGGCAATGCTCCAATACGATGCATTTTCTTATACTCGCTCACCCGCTTACGCACTCACATCAAACGTCTACGCTTAGAGCTTAATAGCTCATTTTCTCTGACTGAAGGAACCCGAACAAAAAACGTTATGGCGCATACGTTTGCTCTGACTTCTATGATGTTTTGTTGCTTTTGAATTTTCTTTTTCATCGTCAAAAATCTGCGCTACCCTCACTCGTTTTGTGATTTAAATGTGATTGCACGTAAGTTTCTTAACTTTTTTCTGCTTCCCGTGGCAAGCTGAATAACGTTTTTTCAGGTGAAAGAGAAAATCACTTCTTTGCTTCAAGTGCCCGTGATGACATCATCGATCATGACGTCACGCGATCTGTGCAATTTCAGGCTGTAAGTTGAAAAATGTGTCGATTGCAGCCGAAGATAAAAATGAGGTTTATAGTTTCTTTTATCCCTGATGTTGAAAAATAAGGTTAAGGGAGGAAATATGCTGCGTTTGACTGGAAATGTCAGGTTGAGAAGGTCCTCGCAAATCAAAACAGTGCAAAAAATCAACCTCAGGAATACTGTAAATCAGTGCTTCTTAACCTTTTTGATGTCGCGGCCCACTTTTCGCCGAGACTTTGATTTTGGGCCCACTTAACGAAACATTTGTTTCAGAACTCATGACTAAGCGCAATTATTGCGTTATCTCGGAACATTTCGCGGCCCACCTGAAGGAGCTTCGCGGCCACCGGTTGAGAAGTGCTGCTGTAAATCGATTGCTGGGAAATTGTGAAAAAATACGGTGTCTTCGATCAGTACATGCCCGACCCTTCATACTCAAAAATGTCAGCTACAGTCGCAAAATTTGTGCACGTGTGCATTTATCAAATATTTTAAATGCATTTCCTGCATAGGGGCAATGCTGCAAATTGTAGTTAAAAGTTGTGTATAATTGATTCTGCGGAAATCGACAACTACGCAGCGATTTTAGCTTCAAATAATCCCGCACTTCAAAAATGATTGTGATTTGTTTCATATTCCATTAAACATGGAACGTACAGCGTGTAGTTGACATGAGCTTGATGATTTTTCAGGTAAATAACTAGAACCGTCTGAATTTTAAACACATAAAATTGGTGAATTGAATTTCTGTTCAATTATTACGAAAATAAACAAATTTCATGATAATTCCCGCGTTACTTTTTTACTAAAATCAAGACGACCCACGCGAAGGATAGTTTCCAACATAATTCACTTATATCTTCATAATTCGTTACTTACATACGATGGTACTAACATTAAGAGATCCCTAACTTGGTTCCAGTAAATGCAGAGTTTAGTTTGCAGACGGCCTTTTCCGTAAAGAGCAAAGCTGCAGAGGCAATGTCAATTGCAGGACTGGATATTGACGTTAAACAGGACATATCAGGAGTGACAAGCGTTAACTGTGAAGTAACAAACGTTAGCTGTGAAGTAACAAACGTTAGCTGTTAAGTGTTAAACGTTAACTGTGACGTAACAAACGTTAGCTGTGAAGTGACAAACGTTAACTGTGAAGTAACAAACGTTAGCTGTGAAGTAACAAACGTTAGCTGTTAAGTGTTAAACGTTGACTGTGACGTAACAAACGTTAGCTGTGAAGTGACAAACGTTAACTGTGAAGTAACAAACGTTAGCTGTGAAATAACAAACGTTAGCTGTGAATTGACAAACGTCAACTGTGAAGTAACAAACGTTAACTGTGAAGTAACAAACGTTAGCTGTTAAGTGACAAACGTTAACAGTGAAGTAACAAGCGTTAGCTGTTAAGTGTTAAACGTTAACTGTGACGTAACAAACGTTAGCTGTGAAGTGACAAACGTTAACTGTGAAGTAACAAACGTTAGCTGTGAAGTGACAAACGTTAACAGTGAAGTACCAAACGTTAGCTGTTAGGTGTTAAACGTTAACTGTGACGTAACAAATGTTAGCTGTGAAGTGACAAACGTTAACTGTGAAGTAACAAACGTTAGCTGTGAAGTGACAAGTGTTAACTGTGAAGTGACAAACGTTACATGTGCTC
>JGI24159J19872_10007222_pt1 | contig 14564 bp, 12 predicted proteins | sample Ectturendosymbi4_FD_19872 | JGI IMG/M metagenome (IMG submission 19872) | reverse complement strand
ATGGAGGCCTATTTTTTCGCGTCTCCCAGTCTATTAAAACCATTACAAAAGATCCAAAATGATGCACTGCGCTTGTGTACTGGAGCCCTGGTCAGCATTCCAGTGATTTGCCTTCATCATGCGTGCAATGAGATGCCTTTGAACAGCAAGCACAAGTTCCTGTGCCTGAAGTTTAATCTGACAAATGAGGGAGTCGAGAACTATAATGTCGTGGTTGCAAGGTTCAATACCTACTTTAATGTTCGCATGAACGTGTTTTATGAACGTGCTTTATTCAATCGCTTATTATAGCAATAAGGAATAATAAAGCATCTTGAACATCACAATCAAATACTCACACTGAAAGAGGTCGTGTTTGTAATTCACGATTATGGATCTTGCTTTCTTTGCTTGTTAGCCACCCTTCTCGTTATTGCATTTCCTATTTTTGTGCGATCGTTACATATGCATGTATGTATGGCTAAACAAATAGCGTAGCTGGCACATGCTAGGCTGTAGTTCAGCTGGAAAGTAATATTTTTTGACATTACTTGGCACCGTGGATTCGATGTGTTCTCCATGGCAACAACAAAGTGCACAGGGCTAATGAATCCCTGAAGAAACTTGGGTTTACTTTTTTGTCTTACTTAGAGCAAGGTGCTTGTAGTTCGTCATTTTTTTACAACTGCGGCAGATCTTTTGCAGGTAACCATTGCCTTCCCAATGAAGATTTTTTCTTTCTCTGATAAAAAGAAAGTATTAAACAACATGAGTAGCAAAAAGAACACTATTACATGTTTTCGACAGGCATTGTTGGGATGTAGCATGCTGCATGTTTTTTTTTATTTTTATTTTGACCCGCTGATTTGATTGCTCTATGTACAATTCTTAGATTTCTTTTTTTTTATTGTCAAGTTTTTATATTTTCATGCTTTTCATTACTTCCATATTTTTACATTATACTGATATTCACAACTGCTCTAAATTTCCGTTTTTGCTGACGCACTAAGAGTTTTCGCAACACCGGATGTCGGTGAGAAAACGCAAAAAGGCTTTGAAGCCTATAGCAGTTTGTCAAAGTAACTGATCAGCCATGATGCATTATTTCCTCTCTGCATAAAACTCTTATGAGCAAAACTTTTCTTCAAGAGAGTTGCGAGGAATCTTGGAACTGAAAAAAGTTTGCATTACGCAGGAAAAAAAACTTCACCAGCGTGTTTGAACAGAGTGCTTTGAAAAGCATTTCGAAAAAAGGACATCGTTTTATTTGGCTTCTCAAAACAGAAACTTTTTGGCACTCTCCCACCTCTTTTGAATAAGCTTATGGGTTTCATAACAAAACTCCTGGAAAACAGTTCAAAGATAGTCCTTAGCATACTACTCCTAAACTCTTGTTGTAGAGATTACGCGCTGCGTTTTCATTGGTTCATGCACATTTTTTTAAAATTCAGTTTCAATTTTGAACAAGGTCGAGGGCAAATTGTTTTCTCCATCTCGCAAATACTATAGCAACAATGAAAGCTTAGCCACTGACCTCTTTGAACGGTTGTATTTTGAAGAATCATTTTTTATTACCGTTTTTTAAGAAATTCACTCTTGCAAAACTTCGTAAAAAATTACCCCTGCAAAGTCTCGAGACGTAGAGCTCGAGACCGAGATCCTTCGAGACCGAGACTCCAAAAAATGGGTCTCGCGACACGTCTTGAGACCGAGACCAAGTCTTGAGACTTCAACACTGGTTTCTGCCACTGTGATGTGGTAGTTAAAAATCTGTGTTCATTACAAATTTAATTAATAAAAAACAATTTGCATGCCAAGTCCATGGATAATGAAGCATAGTGAGTAAATTCTGTTGTAAACTATGGCTTGGGGCAAACTTTGGGCGGATGCATGGCTTGCTCTCTTGTGAAGACTACTTTTCTCACGTATTGCGCCTTGGAGCACATAGCTGATCATGGGCTCAGACTTTACCTTTGTGCAGGAACGCGTCTGCAATTGTGGTCACCGAAAGTGAGATAAGCAATCAATTCATGTTAGCAGTTTTCTCCAAGTCAGTTGTTCTTCCATTGAGATTGCCGTTCAACAAAAGTGAAGTAATTGCATTGTAAGTTGAATTCGCTTGTCAATTCGGTTTGATTGAAGTAACTTTCCACTTGCGCTCGCTGCTCCATTGCAGAACTTCTTTTAAACTTTCGGCTTGATTACGAGTGGAGGAGTACACTGTCTTATGTCCACCACAGCAGCATACTAACCGTTGCTGGGAGACATATGAGCTGTGCTCACTCCCCAAAAAGGAACCATTGTGTTATCATGTAGCCTTCATACAAATCGACTCAAATAATTTGCCGACCTCGTAATATTGATATAATTATTTTATTAAAATAGCTTCATCAGAAAGGTCAAAGCACGGTTGACTGAGCACGATGACGTAATAACACCAGTGCTCAGAGGGGCTCCGCGCCTAGGTCTTGCATTGGGCCTTGCACCTGCTGGGGTCGGCCCTGTTTGTGATATATGATGACACTGATCAGAAAACACATTTCAATTAAGTCCATTCTGTTTGACAACAACAAGCATGATTACAGATATTAGGTCCCTTAAAGATGTTGATTGGCGCCTGCACAGACTTTAATGATGACTCAGGCTCAGACTCCTGTCCGGCTCGAACCCAAAATATTGACTCCGACTCCGGCTCTTGACTAAAATGCAAACTCCGGCCGGAGTCCACTCCGGCTGCGTGATCATCTCTGTTTTCCACCAAACCAGTTTTAACTAAACTCGTATCCACCAGAAAGGTGAGGCTGGAAAAAGTGCGGCTGACATTACGTTGGTGATTCAGGGTTGCCAAATTGGTTCGTTTGGAGCCTAAAAAGAGTTGGCTCCAAAATTTTTGTTTGGCTATTTGGCTGCTTTTTGGCTGTTCCGCAACTTTTTTATTCCACAAATTTTTCTTGGAGAAGAGTTGCGAGTGGTGCGTGTAGCTTGTCCCCGCCACCATTAAATAAAATGAAAAGTGGGCTACAATACAGTTGTGTAATGCTTAATGAGCACCCAAATATACCTAAAAAGCGATAGAGAAGATGTGCAAATAGAACGCGCAACTGAACTTGTCTCTTGCAGTGCCCATTGATTGAATCTGTTCCTCACCTGCTGTACACTGCATTGTTTTAAATTTCATGAATGTATGTTTGAACCAGACACGAAGTCCATGATAGAGCACACACTACTGTCTCCACAACGCAGATTGATAATAACAGATTGTTGCAACCTCTCTGGTTGTGTTGCGTTGATTGTATGATTCACCACAAATGGGATGTGCGTGAAGAACAAAAATATATGTATGTGACGTGAACAAGCAATAATTGTGTGATCCCGATGGAGTGATCTTGGTGAGTGACCTCTAATAATGCTTGTGAACCTGGTGAACAGTTGACTATGCTTGTTAACGGTAACGACGAGAGTGATCTTGTCGGGTGATCTCTATTGTTGCTTGCTGCCACGGTGCGAAGCTTTGAACATATGCCGCTCAGGATTTCCGATCGCAACAAGATACAGAGGGTTTTCGTTTTGTAATGGCGTTGTGGTAGGACACAAGATTACAGACACTTTCTGTGATCACCATAGTTGTTCGCTAAGTGGATGGATGTTTTTCAAAGCACTGGGCTTTTTTTATCGAATAAAACAGACAAAATTTTGATTTGTTCTGTCGGAAAATCTTGACCCAGAAAATGCATGGATATTCGCTGCATATTGACATCCATTGCAAATCCACTAGCGTACGGAGGGGGGCACTGTGGCATGGCCTCCTCAGACCCTAAAAATAATAAAATGTATAAACAGGGATAACATTAAATAGACGAGCAGAGGGCTGGAAGGCCATGATGTTTCCAAATGAAAAACATGAATTTTTTGCGGGCCGGCAAGTTGCACACAGGGCAGGCCAGTGGCAGTGGGCCCCACATCAAGGCAGGCTGGCAGGCTGCACATTAAGCTGGTCTGCGAAAAAAAGCGGGCTGGAGTGCTGCCTTTTTTTTGTTGGCCAGCCCACCCTTCTGTTTTCTGTGCAGTCCGCTAAAAATTCACATTTTTCATTTGGAAACACGACCCTCCAGCCTGGCCGGCCCGCCGGCCCTCCAGTTAGTGTTATCCTATCATCATTATTCGGCAGTGCCAGTGTATACTAAAATGTTTGATTTTTGGCGAATAACATTAAATTGTTTAGAAAAATGCTTCTCAAAGCACAAAATGACTATTTCTAAAAATTTGGGAGGAGGGATGGCCTTTTTGGCCCACCCTTGGCTACGCCTATGCTTTGGGCCCCCCTTGTTGGAAATTTTCTGTGTACGCCACTGTACAAATTTTTGCTCTACTGATGAGGGTCTGTAACCATTAGGGTTATGAACTTCCACTTGTCTGTGAAGAATTTGTTTCTAAATTCCTGTCTGAAACTTAACTCAATTTCATACAAACGCCAAAACTGGAAAGCCAATAAAGGTAGTGTGTACTGTGCAGATGATGAGGGAATAGATGTGAAGCCGGGATCTTTAAATTCTTTTGTCTGTCGAACCCTTGGTTTGGTAAAATCCCAGACATCTCAATGAGCCCCAAATGAGTTGAACTTCCCAGATCCCACCACCTCACAAATACTGGGGCATTTGCGTTAGCATCTGGATGCTAACTNTAATTGAAAGGCAATGAGCAAGAAACATTATTAACACAAGCACAAAAGGAAAATGGCAAACTTTTCATTGAAATTAAAAATTTGAGACCCCATCAATGAGAAGGGTGTTTCCTGTTAGAAACAGCAAGAGCATTTTTATCTAGCTGGAGATTGGTTTAGTAGCAACAAGGTAGCAAGTCACCGTGCTCTTCCGAGTTCAATCGGTTCTTCTGATTTAGGAATGCATTTGCATGACTAACACCAGATTCAAGCATGTAGGAAATTGAGAATGCAAGTAAAAACAGCTTAACAGCTGCACAAAATTTCACGTATTTAACAACGGTATTTGCATGGCACTGTCATGCAGGTTTTTGCGTTTAAACAGTCATTGAGCTTCGAGATCCACACGCATATCAGTGAGTACACTTGCAACTGTGAATCTGTGTCTGCATTTTGCACATTAAAATCAAATAGCGTAACAATCCAATGCGGCACATGCATCCTTTGTAGATACTCAAAAGAATACCTTCGAAGTCTTCACTTAAACATTTAAGGTGCTTTGTATATATCTCCAAATCACTGTCAACAATGTTTCCATCTTTTTCTAGTTTAAGCAAATTGGAGAAATGATTAAAATAATTGCATGCCAAGTTTGAATAGACTTAATTTGGTTTGAAATCCCATTAGGATTGTTCGAGCTTGAATAACAGCCATTTCGTTCATGCTGCATTGTGTCAAGTCTGGTTTGTCAAACTTATGACGAATGAGATTTGGTTGGTGACAGCACAAACCCACCAATGGTGTGTCATCAGCAAAAGTTTTGGAACCAACATTCTGTATGGTTTCTTATGTTTTAAGTTGTAAAGATTGAGATTTGCTATGCTTTTCTCGTGTGTATCGCTTGTACTAGCTAATCCAGTGTAAAAGTTTTTTTCATTTTGAAAAAGTTGTGAAAAATAATGTAACTGGTTATATTATTGCTATAAAATCCCTGAAAAGACATTATCATCTGTGCACGCCGTGTAGGCCTACAGATTTAGTATAAAGTGAATCATGTGTTGTGTTTGTTATCTATCTGCTTTGACAAAGAAATTTTCAACTTGCTAACAGTAATACTAAATGTTGTGATTACTCCATCATGGGTGTAGCCAAGGGAGCACTTGGGCCCAGAACCGTTGCCGGAAAGTGGTCGATAGGGGTGCTTTGTGCTTGTGCATGGGGCTTTACGTTCATGCAAGGGGGGTTGGCATTGAAATTTGACAAAAACTCCACGAACTTAGTGTTTTGTATTTCAGTTTGAAGGTAGGCTAAGCCCACTTGGCGATGGGACTGCTTGTGGGCCATGGTCACTATAGCTCATTTTTGTACTTTGCCAACGTTGCAAAAAGGTCATACTATGGTTGAGTGAACATGATGACATCAACAACGAAATGAAAACAGTGTTTGGGTGCTTCTCTGTGAGTTTGCCTCCTTTGGGAACAGTGTTTGGCTACTTTGGGTGAAAACAATCTGGCAACCCTGTGGTGATTTGGCCCCTTGGATTGGTAAAAAGTAGATCTGGCAAGCTAGTCCTGCAGGATATCTAATCCTGATCATGCGATGCTTATTGCTTGCCTCTGATTCTCGGGTCTGTCGAAATTGTGCATCGTGCTTGTTTGAATTTGGGGTTTGACGTGGTATTAACCTGTGATGCAAACTCAACTGCACGGTAAGAAGGTTCAAAACTCAGACTACTGCCATGGTGTCTTAGTTATATATAATCCGTCCATGTTATCAAAATTTAAAAAATGCGTGTGACTTTCACTGATCTAGCCCTTTTACTTGACCGACAATAATCATTATAGTACAGTGATACTTACTACCTAGTACTAGTAGAAACACAGACACAGAGCGGTTCATCTGTACAAATGTAAGGAACTGACGTCTGTTAGAACTGAACAGATATCATTAATACCTAACTGATGGTAATGATATATCAAGAATGGGAACAAAACTCGTTACACAATTAAGGTGCAAATGCAGTAGGCTAGAAAAAATTATGTTTCATAAATGTACAATCATAGGACTCTTCAGCCATAGTAAAAAATAGGAGCCAGTAGCAATTCACGTTCTTCCACTACTATTCTAGAAGAGCTAAGAAGCCATCACTCAAATAAAAAAACAGAGAACGTGTCAATTACTTGAACAAAATAATGTATGGTGCAAACACGGAAAGCTACAAGAACTTTTAGAGTATGAAGCTATTCAAACAAGACCCAACAAATTAGTCAAAAAGCATCAGACCAGAAAGCCTTCTGTAGACTAATGATAAAGGACAAATGAAAAAGGCCCTTAGATTTGTGGATAATGGTTATGACATTGATGAAGAACATGACATCACTGCAGAGTGTAGACATTATAAAGAAGCTGAAAGAAAAGCAGCGGAATTAATATAATCTACCATAACTTCTATTCATGAAACAATAATGGAGAGGGACATCTTTGAAAACATAACTCAAGATGAAATTGCATCTAGTGCAAAAAGCTCATCAGGGTTTGGAAGACTAATGCAGTACAGATTAACATGGAGAGATATTATTTGTTCAAAGTCATACGGCACACATTCACAAAACCTAGATGTCGTAGTTACCAGCTTTGCCAGACATTTGGCGACAGACATTATTCCACATGATCACATATTATCAACTCTCCTGGTATGAAAACTTGTTTCACTAAAGAGAAAACACAATCACAAGATTGTTTAATGAATAATCATGTGTGCATCGGGAACACTACAGACTTCTGCCGGATTAGAGTTGGGCATGAAAGCAGGAATCCAATTTGTAAGGAAAAGCTTCCAAGATGTAAACAGCAAATGCTTGTTAGTTGATGCAGACAATGCATTCATCAAACTTAATAGAAAATTCAGCCTAGAAAACATCAAAAGACCGTGTCTGCCAATGTACACTTACCTACATGTTAGCTACAGCGCTCCTGCCACGCTGTATCTGGAAAATGTGACCCACATAATGTCACAAGAAGGTGTGACACAAGGTGACGATCCAGCAATGGCAATGTATGCCGTATGCCATCTCTACACAACCATTGATAAGCACTAAGCAATGAAACTGCAAATGATAATGTGAAACAGGTATGGTTTGTGGATGATAGCTCTGCAGTTGGGCCTTTGCTCTGGAAGGTGTCAAATATGGTGGGACTACCTACAGGCCAAGGGACTAGAATTTGAGTACTGCCTAAAACCTGCAAAGATCATCCTTATAATAAGACAGTGGTTAGTTGAAAGAAATAGGTGCAAAAACTTCAAAAACACTAGAATCAAAATCACAGACCAAGTTGAACACTACCTTGGAGCAGTAATTGGGACAGAATCATTTAGGGAACAGTACATTAAAAACAAGGTTGAGGGTTGGGTAAAAGACCTTCAGTTGCTATAAAATTGTGCACAAGATAATCCTCAAGGAGCATACTCAGCATTCACCAAAGGATTATGCTGCAGATGGACCCATTTCCTAAGAACGGTACCAGACATGAGTGAATTATTTGAACCTCTAAAAGTGGCCATCATAGATCAGTTAATTCTTGCCATCATAAGACGAGAGTTAAGTGATGTGGAAAGACAAATATTAGCTTTTCTTTTTAGGCATAGTGGGCTAGGTCTGACAAATCAAGGAACTGCCAAGAAAGAATATGATTACACCCATCACTGTTAAACCAACAGAGGAAATATACAACCAAAAATTAGATCTCTAATACAAACCCTCAAACCAACAATGTATGAAACACTGAAAGCAGAATATGACAAAGAGTAGAATGCAAAATGCTAAAATAGCCATAACGAACTATTTAAAGGAACTGACTCCTGAGTTACAACAACTTATGAATGGAGCAATGGAAAAAAGGGCTTTGTCTTGGCTGTCAGCCTTGCCAATTAAAGCAACTGGATATGTACTCAACAAATTACAATTCATGGATGCCATCTACATGAGATATGGATGGAGGGTTAAAGGCATACCCACTAGCTGTATGTGCTTGTGGAGAGACAAACTCTGTGGATTACAGCCTCATGCGCCATGTAAACTGGTTGATTATACTTCAATGAGGCACAACTCAGTGAGAGACCTTGAGGCACAGATAATGAGAGAGGTCTGTTATTCTGTAGAGATGTTCAGACAGACCCACACTTTTGCCAATTAATGAAAATGATTTTGAAAGAAAAGTGAGCACCCCTGACAATGCAAGGTTGGATATCTCTGCAAGAGGACTTGGTAATAGCTGTGAGAAAACATTCTTTGACATAAGGATCACACATCCTGTCTCACACTCTTATTCTGATAAGTCCATTGCACAGATCTACCAACAATAAAGAGGACAAGTACAACCAAAGAGTGATTGACATTTAGAAGTTTTCGTTCAATCCCCATGTCTTTACAACAAGTGGTGGGATGGCACCAGGGTCAACAAAAGACTGCCTGAAAAGAAAGCTGAAAAACACAGGGAGCCATATGCATCTGTCATGACTCAACATTAGAACAAAGCTCCGATTTGCCCTTTTGAGAAGCACCCATGCTGCAATACAAGACTTTTGAAGCAGTCGAACAATGTTTACCTCAAGGATCTCTCAGACATTGACTTCAGCTTAATTCCCAAACCCACAATCATGTGAAGCTGAATTATGGTGTCATTGACATGATGCCGATCATGTTTATACAATAGGTGGACAAATCTTGTTAGTCATGATATTATGAGTGAAATATTAGGCAGTGGCTATGGATATGCCTGTGGATCTTGAAATTTGAAAACTATGCCACTTATGACATGACAGTAATGCATGACAAGAGTGCAGTAGGCTTGGTAGAAAGGAACTAAATGTAAAAGATAAACCCTAAACCTAACCTTAATCCTAACTGTAGCCTTAACCTAATCTTAATCTAATACTAACCCCTAAATGTAACACCTGAGCCTGAAAAAAGTAAAGAAAAAAACAAAACAAAAGTCGGCAAGGTGAGAGTCGAACCAAAAACCATTGGCATAGCAGCCGTAATGCATAACCGTTATGCAGGGATGTAGTGATAACAAAAAAGGTGTGGGAACACATCCAAAAAAATTGCCATTTTGAAACAGCTTCAAATTCATTTTAAAGCAAAACATGATAAAGGTGTGGGAATGCCGTTCCCACGCGTTCCCGCTCAACTACACCCCTATCGTTATGCCACAAGCAGCACGCCGTTTGCTTGACAAAGTGACTGTTTTATTTGAATTGCATCAGGACAGACATATTCGTAGTCACTTCTGAAATATTACCTTTGTTAGCACTAAACACTCTACTCATTAACTAAACTTATTTTGTTTTTCATGTACCCAACACTTACTGGATTAATGTTTGCTGCTAAAATTATTGCAATCTGTTTGTACCTTTGTCTCTTCAACCTCATTTGGTGATGTCATGTGTCTGGTGGGTCAAACATTAATTGCTGGTACTCCATTATCGTCTGTGGGTAACTGTGTTACTTCTTCACGATTTGTATGTATGATTTTTTTCTTCCCTTGTTACTTGTTTTTATAGTGAAATGTTGTGTTTTAATGCATTGCTCTCTACCTCATAACCACTGTTGTTGCTCATATCCTTCATCTTGCTCATCTGTACATACGTCAACTCTTCAGTCTTCACCCATTGCTTGCCCACCATATCTGTGTTGCCTTGATGTATTAAATTGTGTATTTGATTCAACAGTTGTGTTTTGGTAATATTGTTTTAACTTCTTTATTATGTCTTTTAGGCTTGCCACTTGCATTGGCTGAATTGGTCACATGAAAATTTTGGCTAATATTTCATATTTGGTCTAACATTTTTGTTTATTTTTTATAATCTATTTTTTTTGTTTATTTTTTGTAATCTAATCAGGATTTGTAAGCTAAAATTATTCAAATTGTAGCAATTTCAATGTTTTGCAATATTTTTAATTAATCTGGTTAATGATGAGCTTTTGTTGCAGCTGCGAAGGCTGACTCATGCTCCGTGGCTTATCTTGTCTGCTTGTTTGTGAAAATGCACCTGCTAGACTTGTTGCAACTGTATTAACTTGGTTCGTGCGCAAGTTGTCTGCATGCATGAGGAACATAACAGCGTTTTGTCAAGACTTACTGAGGCCAATGAGGTCAGCTGTTTTGGTTGATAGCAAACCCAAATATCGTCCCGATATATCACCTTGGTCTATCTCTAATATGAACCAATCTGGTTCGGCTAAGGGAAAATTAACTCCAGCAGTGGTTTTGCCATTAATGGCATAATAACCATTACCAAACCCATAAATCTAACCCATTAACCTAACCCATATATCTAACCCATTAACCTAACCCATATACCTAACCCATAAAACTAACCTATAGAGCTAACCCCTAAACCTAAACCATATTTGACCACTAAAGTTAGAAAGTTTTGAAAAAAGTAAACAAAAACCGATCCCATGAAAAGTGCAACCACTACTATCAAAACGAAAGGCACCATGACGAGCGTTGAACCAAAAACCATTTGCACAGTAGATGCATCCATGGGTCTAACAGGACGGAAAGACTAGAGCGGCAAACACAACATTTTATTCAAACCATGTCACCGCTGGTGGACCTGTAGCCACTTCCTATAATGATTCAGTTGAGCTATATACTGTACCTGATAATTTTTCTCAATTGATATCTTACACTTTATAACTAAGCTTCTCATTGCATTCGATGCTGATAGTGCTTACCTTAAAGTCTTTGTAGTGTTCACTGTTACAGTGTTATGAGGCAAAGATAAAGTGTGTGAAAAGTTTTTCCAAGATATTTTTTGTAGTGTCTATTTTGTCTCATGAGGCAAATGCTATGCTTGGGCTATTTTGCCTTTGGTAGAAAACAATTGATAAGATTTTGAATTTAAACAGGACTGGGTTTTGAAACTGTCAGTTTGTCAGATTTGGAAATGAAATACTGTAGTTAGATTGGACTTTGATTTGTAAAACCTAAATCCTAAGATCTCCATAGAGTTCTCTAATATCTCCACAGAGTTGTTTGCGGAATAACGTAATCAAGAGGAGAGCAGCCTGACAAATGTTATTACTGCATTTCAACACATCTTTGATGGCTTTTCTCAATGTGGTTTCAACCTTCTATTGATGTTCTTTATTAAAACACAGGCGACTGCATAAGACATTCAAGTAAAAACATAAGGAATATATTAATTTCGAAGCTTTTTGCAAGTTAGTAACCTGTGCAGTCATAAAAAGGACCTTTGGTCATGATCCAAAAGCCTTTTGTGCAAGTGGTACAAAAGCCTTTTATGTGCCCATTGCTATTGCTGATACTAAAACATTTTTGCTTGCTTAACTCTGCTGTCATTTGAGACCAAGGTCGCTTCTGTTTTCAAAACTAAAAAGATTGGCTGAAGTTTGTTTTCTTCCAAAATTTTCTTGTATGTGATAAAATGCATTTACAGCTATAAGTAACTGCTTAATGGCTAGACTGAGGTTGTCTGCACTACACGTGACAAGTGAAGTTTATGTCTGCTTAGTTTTTTTATACATCATTAATGAAGCATTAACACATGATGTTATTGAGAAATACACCCTGGTCCAAAGGTCCTTCATGACCAAAGGTGTAAATTCCCCTGACATAAAACACTATCATATGTCAATGACTGATTCATAAGGGATTGTTTGTATTCACAACAGATAGATGATTTTAGCTTCAAAGAAGGATACTTTCATACTTAAATACTCAAGGAACAGTAGTGTGTGTAGTTGGCGATTGATATTTAAACAAAACATGAGCAGTAGTTTCTGCGCTGTATAGCAACTCCTGATATTACTTATTACTGTAACGATAATAAAAGCACACACAAGAGTATATTAATGTTTTTGGTTATAACATAACATTAGGTGAGCACTCACAATGCTCTCTAAATATGCTTGTCATGCAAAGCAAAGCCTTGTTCAATGGACCATACACCAAGTTGCTTGAAACCTCTTTTTGTGGTAAATGTGTCTGCCTAGGCAAGATGTTGAAATTATGTGACACATGGGGTGACTAGCAGCAATAATTCTTCTACAGTTTTGGCGTTTATAACTGAACTGTTTTTACTGTGCAGGACCATGCACATTGTCTAAACATAATCTTTTGGCCTGCTCCACTATAGACCTAGTCATGAAGTAGTGCAGTGAACATGCTAAAAATAGGTATAACCATTAACTGCTGGTTGGTTTTAAATACTGAGCAGTCTGAGTATTTCTGGTTGCCTTCCGGTGGGCTGAGGCTAAAATCCAGCAGTTTGCATGTGTTTTTGCACGGGAATAACTCTGCCGTTGATTGTGCTAGAGAGCTGTTCAAACCCTCAAAAGATTCAGCAAGTCTTCACATCTGGAATGAAAAAAAAATTGTTTCGGGTTTTTTTGAGAGTGACGTCACAAGTGGATTTGTTTTAGACCTTTTTGGCCCACTTCATCTTCCTAACCCCAAACAGCTACAACGGCTAGATGTTAGTATTTTGCTTAAGTTTGTATGGAAAACTGGGTTAAAGGGTTAAAATCCATGTTTCCTGATACTTTGATCAACTTCATGTGGTTTCTGGTTCAAAAGCTATGATCTGCAATAAAGTCATTAATCTCAAAATTAGATAATTACTTAGTTTGTTAATCTTAAATCATAACTTTTTAACCAGAAATGCTAGAAGGTCGATCAAGACTCAAGAAACTTGCATTCTAGCCTAGTTTCCATTAAAAACTTGACCGAAATACTTCCGTCTAGCAGTTGGGCCCAGGTCAGGTACCAGCAGCCAAAAATGGCCAAAAACCTACCTTATTTATGACATCACTCACAAAAAGTGCAAAACCAAAAATTTATTTCATTGCAGATTGAAAGAATCTGAGTCTTTTAAGGGTTTGAACAGTTCACTAGTGCAATTGGCTGAGGAGCTATGCAGTTGACAAGTCAACTGAAATATTCCTGGTTTTTCCCCAATTTCCAAGTACGGTGTATTTGTAGACCAGCAGCCAAAGTGTCAATAGACAAATGTTTGGTTACAAATTATGGTTACATTAAGCTTTCTATGGTATATAACCCTCATTTCTCATTTGTTGAATCCTGAACATAAACAATGTAAGAAATGTCATATAATTTATTAATAAATTCCAGTTTGTTCATGATATTTGTCTGCTTGGTATCTGTGCCAAGTGCCAGAGTTACTTGAACTTTTTTGCCTCGTGCCTCAAAACCAAAATGTTCTCTTGTTTGAATTAAAATTGTTATGCTTTTAGAAGTAAGCATTTCTTTTTGATTTTACTGTGATAAAATTCTGCACAACTAGTGACTAAAAAAGGTTAAATACCAAAACTAAAAAAAGATATTATGATTTTGCTTAGATCAAGGTGCAAGCCATTTTTTGCTTTTTTTGCTTATTTTGGAAAGATTTTTACATTGGAACTCTAGAACCGTAATCCACACAATGTTAGTCTCAACTAGAATTCAAGGCCTTTTTCAACAATTACTAGCACATGAAAGGTGAAAAGTTATTGTGTCATCAAAAAGTTATCAACCACATGCAACCTTAACTCTTTGGCGTTCAGCTGCGTTTGGGGATTTTCGGAAAAAAACACCTAAACACATGTGGCTTTCCACGAGAATTTCTCTGGTCCAGTATGCTCTGCAGACCCGGTAAAAGTCTCTAAAAGACGCGGCAAGTCTTCTAGTCTGCACTCGAAAAAAATTTTTTTGCTCGGGATGTGCTGGTTTTTTGTGAGTGACATCATAAGTGGAGGACTTTTAGGCCACCTTGGCCCACTTTACCTGGCCCTGGGCGCTAACCGTTAGGTGGTAGTATTTCGCTGAAGTTTTTACTAGAAACTAGGCTACAATCCGAGTCTTTTGATACTTTGGATGACCTGCTGGGGTTTCGGGT
>JGI24159J19872_10007220_pt1 | contig 14565 bp, 11 predicted proteins | sample Ectturendosymbi4_FD_19872 | JGI IMG/M metagenome (IMG submission 19872) | reverse complement strand
ATCACGGAATTTTTCAAACGAGTATTTTATTTGAAACAAATAAATTTCATCACGGGGGGCCCCCTTCCAGCGGGGGGCCCGGGGCAATTGCCCCCCCTTAATCCGGCCCTGCACCTGATCCACTCAGCGCTAACCCGTCCATCAAGTGCAGATGCACGGCGCCTCAAATCGAGACACCCATTAGTGCCCGGCGCACAACATCTCATCAGTTTTTCTGACAACAACATACGTGCGGTGCAGTGGGCGGACAGCCCCACAAGACTCCGCATTTTAATCCCAGACACCGGTACCCACCCGATTCTTGGGAGGGAATGACCCTCCCAAGACGAGCCTGGGTCCGGCTCAACCGCCTCCGCACCGGTGTCGGACGCTTCCGCTCCTGCCTGTGCAAATAGGGTATGGCCTCTTCTGCGGCCTGTGAGTGTCGCGCAGAACAAACCGACGACCATGTCGTCCTCCCCATGGATTGCACGGCCTGTCGCTTTACATCGCACTCCTAAGTTGGGAATTCCTGTTGAAATGGTACAATTTCTTTCAAAGCTTTTATCGAAACAGAAAATTTTTGCTGTGTGCCACGATTTCTATTGATTACCAGTTGCTGCTTAAGTTGTTAATAGCCAAACTTCAATCACGTCATTTTAAGGAGTCGGAGTCGGGAATTCCGAAAAGCCTGAGTCGGACATTTTACCTCCGACTCTACCCCCCCAGGAAAAAAAATCATCCCGACGCCCATGACCGCCACGGCCTACCTGCTTCAACCACACCCAGCGGGGCGCCGCTCGAGTTGCAAAGTTTGGTGAGTCGATTCCGACTCTTGCATTGGTTATTCCATTTAATACGCATGAATTCGACAAAGAAACGGATGTGACGCAGTTATATATACACGCTGCGGTGACGTAGCAACTGTTTCACAACCACGCGGGGATGACTGGCAAGACAACAAACGAGAACGACGACCCAGTCTTTGCTCTGGCAGACCCGGAATGACAATGCATGAAAACGTTTCGAGATTTGAGTTGCGACAGCACTGGAAAGGCCACTGTTGGTAACGGACTACGACAGCAGTGCAAAGGCCCGGACATTGCAGGCAAATGCAACCAGGTCAACAGAAGAGAGCGAGTGCCTCGCAGGCATTCGCAACTACCCAATTTTCCAGTGGTTGAAGCCGCATGGCGTGAGCTGCACCCAATGAAGCACGACCGACTGCTCCTACAGCAACCTCGGATTTCAATGCAATGCACCTGCAGATATTCTGCGCAGAAACAGCGCCACATCCAACGGAGGACTTAACAAAATCCCTATACATTGAAAGGTTTCCCTTCCCGTGATTACTACATCTCCGCTTCCCTAATAACAGATTATGATAATGAGTGCCAGGAAACTGACACGAACAGACAACATACAACAAACGGTATATCATACGCGGTTAATATAAAATAACAGAAACATATAAAACAGAGTTAATCATACGGCGAGCGAGCAGCTAGATGTGAACACAACACCCTGTTCTGTCAAAGCATTAGGAGAAGCGTTTTCAAAGTAAAGTCAGCAACAGGTCTGATGTAATTCACCACTAATTTCAATACTTCGGTTTAAAATTGAATACTTCGGTCGCGGTAACATCTACAAGGCATTCAGCACAAAATGACGAGGCGTGGCCCTTAAATGCCATTTTTGGAAGAAACTGTAATCGCCGAGGCATTGCAAATTTTAGAAAGCGCTAAAATTTCGCTTTTATTTTTGTTTGAATTTACAGAACATGGCTGAACGTGTTTCACCTTCAAACCGGTCGACTTGGTTCCAACGCGTATGAAAACCCAGTGGTGTCGAAGCACTGCAGTTTCGATATATATAGTTATTTATATAATGATTATATACGTGAGCAGAACGTGAAGAATTCTAAAACATGTCCTCTCATTTTTTACAGATGAAGCAAGGTTTTTGCCGTCGTGAAGAGGCGGCTTCTGCTTTGTTCGCATACCCACCGGGGAATGAGTGAGGGTCGCCGCAGCAACAAACAAACGTTATGACGACATAGTGCCGATTATTTGAATGATGCCGGTTGAAGCAATAACCGGGTTCGCTTTAGGCTTGGTCCCACGCAGAAAAGTATTTTGCTCCACGTAGTTTATCATGCTTTACGGTTTTTAATCCCAAAACGCCATTGCTTGACAGACGGTGAAGGACACAGCAGACGAGCTCAGCAACAGGAAAACGACTGCACTGTTGCCACATTTCGATTGCGTCGCATTTAGCTGCGACGACCGCCCGCAGGATAGGTCAGGTTGCAATGATGGACACTGACATGGATATGTATGCAAACTGAGAGGCGGAACACAAAAAGGATCTTAGCAGCCACTGCGTTTCTGGCAATACTTATACGTGAAAAAATTTGCCCAGCGCTTTGCGGAAGCGTCAGAAAAGCAGCACTCCGTGCGAATGTATTAGAAGAGACAGGCCCCTCAGCCAGGGGGAGAAACCGGGCAATTGGCTCCCCACTTCGATAAAACCACAAGTTACAATGATTTTGATCCCCAAAATATCCGCAGGTTGCCACCCTGAGAAGGCTAACTCGGCCGGATACCATACAATCAAAACTGCCGTCCAGTGAGTGCGGTACAAACGCACTGAACGGTTGTTTGCTTTTTGAGTGCACCGGAGNCGAANGCATCGTAACTGAAANGCAAATTATATCTTCATGGCAGACCTTTGTTACTTCCACAGCAAGAACCGCGTGAATTTTCGATGAAAAAAGCACGATTACGTCATCGGTCGCGACGCACACACAATCGAGCTTGAAACCACGGAAACGTTACGGGTGGAAGACGAAGGCAGACTGCATGGTTGAGAAGTTGCAACTTGTAGAAGGCGATGTAGAAAAGGGTCTATTTCTTCTTTCCGCCCTTGTTTTGTCCGGGCGCCAGATGGTCTTTCGATTGATGATGAAGCAGAGTTTCCGCCTGCCACACACACGTCTTCCTTTACTCAGAATCAGTACGATCGAAGCCTAGCCTGGCATTGCCAGGAACCATTTAAATAGATTTATTTAAATCAATTACTTTGATTTTGCTTCGGCAGTCAGGGCCATGCGCGCTTGCTATTACCGTTGNAAGATCGAGCCTTGGATTCGACCAGGTGGAGCCCGGAGCCGGAGCCCANGCAATTTTGGATGGCCGAAGCCGGAGCCAAACATTTTTAGATGGTTGANCCGGAGCCCGGTATTTGGGTTCCGGTTCCACAGACAGAGTTTGTGGGACAAGCGAGTTGTACAAATATTACAATGGACTTTAGTTTCCATTCGACCAAATCGTTCCGGAGCCGGAGCCGAAAATTATTCATGTTCGGAGCTGGAGCCTGAAATTTGAGTCCCGGCTCCACAGCCCTGGATCAGACGAAGTCACTGCCGCAGCTCAACGAACCACGCTTTAAGGCGAAAGCTGCTGGCAGCTTCGTGTCACTACGCCTTGCAACTGTGTTGGTGTCACTACGCCTTGCAACTGTGTTGGTGTCACTACGCCTTGCAACTGCGTTGGTGTCACTACGGCCTTGCAACTGTGTTGGTGTCACTACGCCTTGCAGCTGTGTTGGTATCACTACGCCTTGCAGCTGTGTTGGTGTCACTACGCCTTGCAGCTGTGTTGGTGTCACTACGCCTTGCAACTGTGTTGGTGTCACTACGCCTTGCAGCTGTGTTGGTGTCACTACGCCTTGCAGCTGTGTTGGTGTCACTACGCCNTGNAGNTGGTGTCACTACGCCTTGCAACTGTGTTGGTGTCACTACGCCTTGCAACTGTGAACTACCTTTGCTGTCTTCCTGTTGCGCATTTAAGAAACGAAAATGAGTTGTTGCGTTAGGACCAAAGAGGTTGTAGTTAAAAATTATCTCAGGAAATATTTCGTCGGTTTTCGTTTGGTATTAAGCTCNGGCCTTGAAGCAAGGAGCACACTTGCCCAACCTGCTTTCTTTCTACAACTTGTTTTGTTCTGATGTTGACAAGGGAGACTAATTTCCAACAATTTTTCAAGCAGATGGGAACAAACACACTGGACGTCGGAAATATCCCACATAGGTTTACTTATTTTAATATCGGCGTCGAGAATTGTTGAAACATGAGAACTTGTGGAAACTGCGCATTTTCCGGTAAAACCCAATTGCGTTTTTGCAGTCCTCAATCTTAAAATCAAAGAAATCAAGTGCTGCTCACCACTTACTCAAACTACCACTAGGAGTAAACTGTAAATTTCCATAGGACGTGGCGCTACGTAGCCAATAACCAATTTCTAAAATGCCTTTAATGCGTTAACTTGTCGAGAAAAGTCAAACAAAATTTTGCTTGTTGAACCAGAACTGAAAACTAAAAATTCAGCTCAAAAAACTCAAAAAACTTCTGCAAAAACTGTTTGACACAAACAAATCTAAAAATATGCGGGAATATGTTTCTGAACCTAGCTTGAATGGAATAAATGATTCTTTTTTTAATTCCAACAAAAGCATTCATCTGCTCCCACACTGTGGATATACCAAAAGACCAGGACCATATACCATCGACCTCATATTACAATAATTTCAATTTTCTTACATTTTTTTGAGAATGTAATTTACTATTTAGCGTTGATAGATAAAATTTAAGCTGACATGAACCGAGAACTAGAACACAACTAGAGGTCAAGTGCTTTCTATTCGTCAACAACTTTGCACAACACTAAAAATACAAAACTATTTGCGCTGTGCCAAGGGTTAAGGAATGCGATAGTTCGTCGACAAACGCGCATAAAGATGAAACATGCCGTTGCATCAAAAAACTCAAAGGCTGCACCTCCTTTTTTCTCCGATCAAACGCAGCCATCTCATCCTGAAGAGCCTTTTTCTTGTCCTCCAATTTCTTCTTTTCTTCCAGATGCATCTTCTTCAGCTTATCAAACTTGTCGTGGAGCTGCAAGGGAATATAGCCAGTGGTAAGCACGTCATCAGAGACGGAAACTTGAAGAACTGTGGTTGAATTAACAGTAATTCCAGCCACCGGCGTTGCGAATAAACTTATAGTATAATTACGACGTTTTTGTTCGAGGTGTTTTTTTNCAGTGTTCGAGTACAAAATTTTCAGTGTTTGAGTACAAAATTTNCAGTGTTCGAGTACAAAATTTCCAGTGTTCGAGTACAAAATATTCAGTGTTTGAGTACAAAATTTCCAGTGTTCGAGTACAAAATTTTTAGTGTTTGAGTACAAAATTTCCAGTGTTCGAGTACAAAATATTCGGTGTTCGAGTACAAAATTTCCAGTGTTCGACTACAAAATTTTCAGTGTTTGAGAACAAAATTTCCAGTGTTCGAGTACAAATTTCCAGTGTTTGAGCACAAAATTTTCAGTGTTTTAGTACAAAATTTTAAATGTTTGAGTACAAAATTTTCAGTGTTTGAGTAGAAAATTTTCAGTGTTTTAGAACAACATTTTCAGTGTTTGAGTACAAAATTCAAATAGATGGATTAACCGCCGCTGGTACCGGCCATCCAGAGGATGCTCTATACACCTTGGCTGAGGATTGGACGACGTCCCACTGAGTTATCCCCCTCCCCCCCCAAAAAAACACCGGCTGTAGATCCATGGGTCCAAGCGGCGTAACGCAGAAGACCGTCAGTTGTTCCGAAAGAATTTCATTATTGAATTATATGATCCGTTATTATCAACCTTCCATATATTACAAATGAGTAGTACTACAAAACGCTCCGTATCTCAAAAACGTTAAACAATATCGAGACAGATCACAAAACATCCCAAAACAAGCGCAAGGTTTCTTGTGCTCAACTTTAGACCTGACGCAATTGCAGCGGATAAGCAATGAACCATCGTCAAACCCCTTCTGACAATATCAATGTCGCGTGGAGTTCACAAAATTGGAACGGTTCGACCACGTATCCTTCACTGCACCAAGCATCAACACTTCTCGTCAGTGACTCATCACCAACGCGGGTAGAGGAACGAAACAGACTTGCTTTCCACCATAAAACGACAACAGTGCAACGAAAAACACGGCAAAGCAACAATCGACAGGCTCGACGACCACGACGCCCACCTCTTTCTCGGCTTTCTTCAGTTCGCTTTCCTTGTCCTTGACACGCTGCACAAACATCTGGCGCATCTCGTCCTCCTTCCTCTGCAGTTCGTTCAGATGTTCGTTTCGCTTCGATTCGTAGACCTCTTGCAGACTGTGGTCGAACCAGAGCGGTTTAGAACCAGATAGACTTCGCAAAAAGCGGCAGTAGCTTCGCACGAAAGTCCCCAAATACGACAGCGCGAAACCTATTTATCAAGCATTAACGGGGCGACAGCTCGCGGCGAGGTTTAGGTAGCGCACAAGCAGACTGGCGAAAACGTTAGCTCTGCTCAGTCGCCCAGCACGACACCTGCAAGAGTCAGATTGTCAATGCGGTTTGCCAGTAGCAGACAGAAAGACATCTCATGTGTAGCACAACGATGAAGTCAGAACTTTCATTATTTAGAAACTCTAGGGTTTTACCGGAACCAAGGTTTTCGTTTACGCTCGAAACCTGAATTGGATGGAAATGAAAAAAAATCCATCGATTTTGTTCCCAATGCACTGTAAAACTCCGAGCTAAAGCAGTAGATAAGTTGTACCCTACAGATACTTGACTTGCTTCTAAGCATAGGTGTAGGAGCAAGCAAATTTTTGGGGTGCGAATGATTTTTACCCGAAAAGTTGTCTGGTCAAAGTTAATTCCCTTACAAAAAATTGTCTGGTCAAATTCCGCCCCTGTCTGGTCAAGTTAATCTTGCGATGTTGCAACAAAAATATCCAGTCCAGTGAACCATTACGTTGGATTACCATAAGTTATCTGCAAACAGGATAACAACTTTAAATGCAGTAAACTGACAACCATGGTGGTTCCGCCGGAATTCACTCGGTTCCGGTCTTGAACTCCGCTCCGGTGAAACTTTAGAAATGAGCGGCAGTAACAATTAGATAATATTCGCAGCGGCAGGTGTCAGGATGAAAACGTGACTGATAAAAAGAGACACTGTGCTTAGATGCACGTGCAATCAGAAATAGAAGATGCAAAGGGTCAAAAGCACCCTAAAACGGACAATATAATGGCTGAAGAAACCGAACATTGGAACATTTTGAAATTTGGCAGTCTTGCAAAGTCGTGTAAGAAACAATAATGCAAAAAGCAATGGTTTAAATGAGATAAAAAAGCAACTGCTTTTATCATCAGTAAAGGTTCATTACATACAGGGCAGTTTTCATTAAGATTGTTGGTTTGTTGCGCAATTGTTTATTGGTTGTTTAACTTGTTCGTTTGTTGCGTAACTGTTTAGTGTTTGTTGGTTGTTTAATGTTGTTTTGTTGCGTAACTGTTCACTGCTTGTTTAAATTGTTGATTAGTTGCGCAACTGTTTATTGTTTATTGGTGGTTTGAATGGTTCGCATCCAATTACATTATTGGCTGAGGCATTACTGCTTCTTAAACGAAAATATTATTTATAACCAAACGGAGAAAAACCAGCTGTTTTGATGAGATCCAAAGCACCTGAAGTCCTTGCCGCCGGTCGCCTCATCGACGAATCCCATCTCGGTCAACTTCCCCCTCCTGTACAGTTCGTAATGCTTCGTGTGAGTCTTCTCCCTCAGGTCCTCCATGTTGACGCGCACCAGCATCTCGCGCAGCTTCACGAAGTCGCAGTGGTTTTCGTTCTCGACTGCGAACGATCACAACAGCGCGTTGTGCGATTGACAATATCTTTCTAAGAACAAGCAACGCCGCGCTATGAGCGTAGGAAAGAATTCCGTCGTGCGAAGGTACCACAACCAACCAGCACACAAAAATCTGAACGTAAGTGCGTGGCATGCAGCAAAACAGGAAAACCATGAAAAATTCATCGGAAAAAATTTTGAAAAATTCATAAAGCGCAATCGTGTGGCGACTGACAAACGCACGAAGTGAAAATCATTGGGAAATGTGTTTCCGCGTTTACCTGACTTACTAATCAACAGCGAGTGCATTTTAAAACGTTCGAGATTGACGTTGACGATGATTCCAAAACACGGGAGTCAGAAAAAAAATTTCGCATATCACATCAACGATGAAAGCGCCTTCCTCGCAAAGACTTGCGCGTACGTCGCAAATGGTTCGAAACAGAACAAAACATGTTTCTGACACAAACCTCTGGTGACGACAACACCCCATCATAAACGAACTGACCACACTTTTTGCAAAAGCGGCATTGAAAACAGACCGCACTCACAGCAGAAGAGTTAAAGTTATTTTCTTCCCCTCGTTACATTAACAAGGATGTGAGTACCGTAGGGGCGCGAAAGAAGGCAGTGAAACCCCAGAAAACTTTCAGTCAACAGCTTGTCCCGACTGTGTCAGACTTGGGAGGTTTTGAACGTTTTGACTGACCTCCTATACAACTCCAAGTTAAAACGCTGTTTAATCTGAACACGATACTAGTTTTGACGAGGTTGTTACATGCCGGGCACTAATCTAACCTAAGGAAGTCAAAGCTTCTATGTTAAGAAGCACACAAATGTTGAATTGTATTGGCGAGCAGCAAAAGTCAAATAAATGAATTTGAATAAAACATTCAATTGCGACGTAATAATCAATCGCAACAAGTTCTGTGTTAGATCCACCCGCACAGGCAAGGTTGAAGCCGCACGATTTGACCGACCTTGCATTGGTCTAAACCAGGGGTGCACAAGCTTTACGCTATTGCCGGCAGCATCGCGTTAATTTCTATGAACTACGGCCACCAGTGACTTCAAGAAATTATCGTTTTTGCATGGTTTCCGTTCTGCTTTCACACGTCTGTTTGGTCGTCTTTCTACTAAGTATCCGTATAGCAATAGACAAAGGGTTTTTAATAGATGCACGGCCATCATCACTTACATTTTAAATTACATGTGCACGGCCGCATAAAATTTTATCGAAGGCCGCATGCGGCCGTTGTGCACACCTGGGCTAAACACATCAAAGGAAATCGCCTGGGGCGATTAATCGGTGCATTTGAAGTACATAAACATCTACAGGATCTTTATTCAGTGCAGGGGAGCAAACAGTCGAAGCATTCACAAAGTGCGAAGTTTCTGCTTCTCGGCCTTAAGCGACAGTTGCTTTCCTTACAAGTCAAAAGACAACACTCAATAAGCGACCTCTGTTTAAATACCAACAAGTGCACCTGCAGCACGGCCTACCAGCGTCTGTACAGCATTGATCGCAAGCAAACAGAAGCGCAGATTTCGAAGCGCAGCCGTGACCTGACCGCAATGAAATTGCATACCTTGCACAGTTCCCCAAGGATACTGTCGCGCCTTGACCATTTTGTTGCCCAATTTTATTTCTTCCGTGCTGCCCACGACTGCGAACGGCAGATGGCTCTGTGACACACAACGAGCGTTTATGACGCAAGAAGGCAACAGAAGTTGCGGCAAGGGCGGGACGCGCGAGCCGGGCAGCGTAACCGTCATCAGTCACCAAGCAACCACAACTGTGTGTTAGCCTACTGCGACAATGAAGGTGAACAGGATAAAGAATCAAATTGAATCAGACACCGCAACATGGTTACAACATTAACCACGCATGCTCAGCGCAGCAGCAGCCACTTGAGGCGCTCCCTCATTTTAGTTTTCCGTTCGTACAAAATGGAAATGCTTGTTTTTAAATTACGAGATGTTTGACATCAGTTTTGCGGTGGTACGGTTTCTTTTGTGCTCACGACGATACGCCGAACTTCAAAAAGTCGCCGCTGGCTCTGTGCGGATTCAAAACTGCAGCTTTTGCTGCCAGAGATCACCGTTTCTATTACAATTTAGCAAAAGTGTGTGCTGCAATTCAGTGTGAACAATACGGCTCAGTGCAGGACTCTCACGTTCATGGAAGCGTTCACTTCCGCCACTGTCTCATCGTCCGTGGGAAACTGATAGATTTGCACGCCGTTGGCGACCAGCTCGTTCATAATCTGAAATTTTAGAAGCAGTGGCCCAGTGATCAGAGCCAGTACGGGTCGCGAAAAGCAACCTGTTGTGGTTTAAAATGTAGATATAACAGAAAGACACCAACTATTACAAGTTACAACGAATCTTAGTATTTCAAACCTGTTCTTTTAAATATACTTCGAACGGTTCATACTTGGCATACACGCTTAAAACATGAAATTATGTTTTCCAACGAAAAGCTGAAGTGAAATGATTAGTTTGGTGCTATGGCTGCGCAGTTTCAAAAACATCTACTCTGTGTTTTGGCGAAAAAACTGTGCGTAGCTTTTGGAGAATTACCGTAGTGGCAACACTACCTGCAAAAAAAACTTCATTTGCGCAGAAATATTCTTAAGCTCCTGCAGACCGCGCAGCAATTTGCCCATGGGGGTGTAGTGTTACGCACGTAGAAAGATTACGTTCATTCAAACAGGTTTTTTCAAGAAAAGTGATACCACACCGGGTGGCTAGTCAAGCATAGAATTTGCTTCGGAAAACAACATCGAGAAAATTGTTCAGTCAAACTGAGCATTCGCTTTGCCACTATTCACCAACATACACAAATTTGAAAAAATAGTAGTATACTTTTATCTTGAACTTGTGAAGTTCCTTTTTTGAGATCGTGTCTGCTTTGGCGACAACCGGAATGATGTTGACTTTATTATCCAAGTTCTTCATCGTCAATAAATCCAGCGACTTCAAGCTGCAAAAATAGGACCGAAAATTTAGTAAATTTAATGTTGCGTCATTCGGAGTGCATGTAATGACAAAATATGAGACACAAACGCAAGCGTCAGAGAAAATTCTAATATGGCACGTGCACAGAGCTTCTTCAAACTTTGGTTTTAAGAACTGTTCGACTACTCTTAAATAAAATCAGCAAGTGATCGTTTCACTTGCAATCATAGTATTCGGCATTTCATGGTGAAATTTTCAGAAAACTGCAAACAAGGTCTGCCGTAGACAAACGAAACCTAACTGACCCGTGTCCAGTGGGAGATATAAAGTAAAGACAAGCGTGAATCCTTGTGTCATGGTAGTTGAACAGCGAACGGCAGATTTTTAGTTCCTCCTGCAAAGTCAAAACGTACTCCCGTCATGAATTTCATACCAACAGGTAAAACTTTGAGGGTTTGCAAAGCATACCTGAAGATAGTTTTCAAACTGCTGGTTAATATATTCGACGATTGGCAGGTAGCTGTCTTCCTTGTTGATCTGGTCACCGAAACCCACAGTGTCCACTATCGTCAACTTTAGCCGGACGTTGCTTTCCTGTAGTTCTACACACATCAAGCAAACAGGGCAATTACTTCACTTTGTAAAATTTGAAGCATTTTCTGGTGTGGTAGCAAAAAAAACAGTGACATGAGGTTCGTTTAAACAGTGACATGAGGTGTAATGTGAAGCAGGAAAGCAACTTTACGTCAGCCAATGCGAAAGTTAGCTGTTCTCACAAATCTTGCGTTTGAAAAGCATGTTCAACAACAGCAGCATCCTGTTTCATTTGTTCAACAACAGAAAAGCATATCTGCAACCAAGATCAGTCGCCTAGATCTGAATTTGCACTTCGATCACGATAAAACGTGATCGTGAGTTTCTGGACATTCATTCTATTTAATTATTTAAAGAAAAGAAAGTATCGTTATACTTGATTTGTACACCCAGCTAAGGTGTCAAGCAGGGCTTGAAAAAATGTAAATTTCCCGGGTAGCTCGTTGAAATTTTCCGTGGACCGCAAGCTGAAGATGAGCTCCCCTTTATGATGTCGCAAAATGAATTTGTTTTCTTGAAAACGTTGCACTCAAGAGCCTTAAACTATCACAGCGTTCGCATGGATCAACCTGGATTGATTCAGCCTACTAGCATCAGTTCACATTCAACCTGCATACAGTTGCATCGCCGCAGCGTACCACGCTACCGCCCGGTATGCAAAAACGCGATACTGAAGGAGTGCAAAACCCATGGAAGCGGCAATCTTCACCGCGAAGTGGAAAATTCTCGCGCCTAATCCTTGCTTAACCCGCTTCTAAAATTTGTATTTTGTGGGCACTATTCAATTTAAAAGCAATTTTTTTACTACAGTAGAGTTTCAGATAATTTATTTAAGTAATTTGGACTGCTTACATGAAGCTTCGCAACAATCGCTGGCAATTGGAAAACCGTAACACGATTTCTAACGACCAACCAAAGCGTAGTTTGCAGACCATTGAGAGATTTTTAGACATCAATCTAACAATTTTAATGTATGGATAATAAATTTTAAGAATCTCTAACGCAAGCGTTACGGCAAGATTGTACGTAACTCGCACAGCAGGGTGGAGCAATCTCTACTCTCAAGACGCGCAATCACGACATGACTGCGGCTCCTGCAAAGTATAAGCAAGTGATTCTCGACCTTTTCGCTGAAGGGAGCCAAATCCAGATCTACGATTTTGTGAGAGAGTCACACTAAAAAATATTCAACACAAGTCAATTCACACTTTTTTTTATTGCAGAACGAAGCCTGTTCCATAAAATATTACAGGTTTTATTCATAGGTATAGCCAGGGCGGCCTGTGGGGCAATTCTCCCCTAACTTTTAGAACATATAGTTGTTTTGTGCTTTGAGAGGCGGTATTCCAAACAAAATAGTGCTAACAGTTTGGCCCCTCCCCAAATTTTTGAGCTGGCTATGTCACTGGTTTTATTGAAAGACTGCTGAGAGCCGCACAAAAGGTGCTTGGGAGCCGCATGCTACGTTCAGAAAAGTGGTTTTAATTTGCTAGTGGTGCAGCATATTAAGTGATTGTGGCGTCATGTTTCAAACACTGATTGTTGCGTCCAGTTCGGTGGTGGCGAAATTGGTTTAACCGATCCGATCTGTAGAATGATATTCAGACGGTGTTATAAGTTTCTGTTGAGCGAGCGTTCTACGCATGCATTTCTTGGGCGCGAGTACGCAGTTACCAGAGTGAGCTTGTTGTGAGTGGACTCTAGTTTGGGCACGAGTTGAACATTTTTGCTATACACTTGATCGCGTTAAAGCTTTTTTGCATATTGTGTTACTTTCTGCAACCGAAGGTCTGCAACATTGTCTTTGGCAAATACTGTAGCCATACTTATTGGGATTTTTGTGCTGCCTACACAGAATTATACTTATTGCTTCATCATATACAAAGCCAAAGATGCAAAAGTCAGCTTTAAGAATTAGTATCGACTGTCTGTGACTATATGTTCGTGACAAATAACTAACCAATTTTCTGGAACAAACACAAAAAATTCCGGTTAAAAAGTGCTAGTTTTGGTATGGGCATCCTGTCATGCATGCTGTAGTAATTTTATGCTCATTCAAAAAAATTAAGCTCTAGCTATAAATGTAATGCCATTCCGGAATAGCGTCGTGTTTCAGACGGTGATTGTTGCGGCCAGTTCGGTGGTGGCAAAATCGGTTTTTAACCCATCCAACCTGTAGAACGACATTCAGACGGTGCTAAAAGTTTCTGTTGAGTGAGCGTTTTATGCATGCATTTTTTTAGGCGCGAGTGTGCAGTTACCGGAGTGAGCTTGTCAGTGGACGCTGGTTTGGGTGCGAGTTGAACATTTTTGAATAGCACTACATTCCGGAATGGCATTCGGAATGCAATACCATTGCGATTGGTAACCCAGTAAGGCAACCACTAACCAAAGCAGTCATACAGACAAGTATTCACAATCTGGATGTATTCAAGCTTCCAACTGATGCTAGCGCCACCATCCACTCTGCTGTCTAACGCAATTAAGTTCGCTCGTATAAACACACGTAGTTTTAAGGACGTGTTGACCTCAATATCCTCTTGACTACATGTGTCATCATAGCAGCAACATTAAACCTAACAGCTTTCCGTCGCCATTACGAGTCTACGACACGCGACCAGGTTCACCAAAGAAGCCAGACCTTGTCTCAAAAAACATCTAAAATAAATCATATAGTAGTCCTAAGACATACAACCAAACAAAAATAGATATTAAAACTCGTCAGAAACATTGATAAATGCAATTCCAATTTTCTGAAGCATTTTCTTTCCTTGTAAATACACTGTCGTACATTTGTTTCTTAATAAATACATCGAAAATTTTTAGGGCAACAGTAAAATCTTTGCAATATTCTTTGCACCCTGCAATAGTCATAGACTCTCGTAGAAAGATATTTGTGATGAATATGCAGCTCAGACAATGTTTTGCCAGAGCCAAGCCTTTCAGACTGAAAACAATAAAAAAGAAAACACCAGATTTGAACTGGTACTTTTGATTTTCAAAAAAAGCCAAGTGCGTCAAAAAAGCCTGAATTTCAAAATTTGGCTTCAAAAATGCCAAATTGGTAACTCAGCACGCGACCAGCGACTGCATGAGACCACCATTGTTAGGTAGGGGTAAGTGTTGCGTCACAAAGCCAGGTATCGGACCACCATGACTTAGCGAGGAAATTTGTACAGTCTGTTTTGTGGTCTTCTTGCAATTCTTGGCATATTATTTGATTTTACTTGACTTGCAGCTGATTAATTTCCCGCGAGCATGTACGATTTCCCGGGAAGCTCCTTCCCGATTTCCACA
>JGI24159J19872_10007219_pt1 | contig 14566 bp, 7 predicted proteins | sample Ectturendosymbi4_FD_19872 | JGI IMG/M metagenome (IMG submission 19872) | reverse complement strand
GGGGGGGGCGATTTCATTAAAATTTGGTTGTCAAATCTCATTGCGGGATCACTGCTGTGAAAGAGATGAAGTATACTTCACAACATTGCTGTGACAAAAAAATGGACGGCAAATCGCCAGTGCTGTTTTGCGAATTGTACAAAATCATGGTGAATAAAGCTACTTTCGTAGGTTTTAGAAGGGCGATCGCCCCAATCGCCTCCCTCTGGATCCTCCCTGGGCCCGCGGGCTGCATACAGTCCGCGAGGGTATTATGTGCGGAACGCAGGGCAGCCACACATACACAGACAGTACAATTACGAGTCTGTGTTAAAGTAATTTTATCGATTATATTAGAATTCTCGAGATTTTATTCCACACGTTTCATTCAAAACCGCATTTTCACTCAACCAGCAGTGACTACTGTTACCTTGATTTTGTGCTAGCTAATGTAAAAAGTTTTTGTTAAAGTTTTTAAAGCGATTATATGTAATATGTGTAATATATGCGGCCTCCGTAGCAATCAAGTTTTCTTTCTTCAATGTGGCCCTCCGTAGAAAATGTTTGTCCACCCCTGCCATACATCATTACGATGTCACCATAAAAATCGAAACGTCTTACGTCTCTTATTAATTTCAGCTGCAGGTCATTTTTTAATTATTTCTGTACGGCAGGCCCGTAGCCAGATTTTAAGGTTTTGGGGGCAAAATACATTTTAGGTGGGAAAGACTTTATTATTATGTGTTTAAAATAAACAGTATAAAGAATTTTTGGGTACAACAAAATTTTGGGAGGCAAAATATAATTTGGGGGTACTGCCCCGAATGCTCCCAGTGGCCACGGGCACGGTGAATATTCTCACCGGAAGATCCCTGAGGGAAGCTAAAGCTGGATAACGTCAAAAGTAGGATGATGTCACTAGGTACTTGGAATCGCCATCCAGCTTCTGTTCAGCTTCCGTCAGGGACTTTAAGTTCTGATCACACGAACGTTGTACCCGTAAAACAATCCTTCGGCTGGCTGACGATGACGAAAACTCGAAAAATTGACAAAAGCTTTTCAGACAGTTTGACTACAAACATCATTAATGCCATTGTAAATAAAGAAAATATTCTAGGCAAATTATGAACCATACGTTTTCGAAAACCAACCTTCACTCAGATTATCGCTTGATAAACATTCACTTTCCAATATAGTCATTTTCGAATTAGAGTTTGGCTGGTTTCTCTTATCTAGGTAGAGTAGTGCAGTTTCAAGTATATCGCCTACACGCAGCACAGTTCCGGCCTGCGTGTTATTCGCATTCGCAACAAGAGAGAAATGAAGCAAAAATAAGTAATATTGTTTGAAATTTTGTTAGTGTTTCATATTTATTTTCATGAATTTTACGGACCTGCAACGCACTGATATCCACCATAATACCCAGGTAAACAGTCACAGTGTTTAACACAATTCCATCCAAACACGGTTGGCAAGGTGTATAGTAAAGGAAAGGCCCACGTTGCTCCAATTACCATGAAAGTTCTTCTTTTCTTTGTCTGCACAAGAAGATATGGTCGAAGACTATCTATCACTTCCAATCAGTGGCGTGCAGAGGGGGGGGTGAACGGGGCGACGGTCCCGGGCATCCAAGGCAGGGGGACATCCAAAGAGTGAAATTACAAAAATTAAAATGTTGTAACTAGATGATTTTTCCCATTGCGAGGCTACTAAAACGTGCTGCGTAGATTTAATTTGTAGAAACTTGTTTTCTTGTCAACACTAGTTCTTAGGTATTCAAATGCCGGTAATTCTCACATTCTTCAAAACCACGGACCTATACTCCAGGTGTTCGACGCACACCCAATCAAACTGATAGTGCCGTGGCTTTTTCCAGATCGTGCGATCAAGCGAAAATCATAAAAAGAATTGAAACATAATTATGCACGTTTTAATTGATTTTCTCAGCCAAATTTCAAAACAGTCCTATTTCAACTTGCTTGATTTAGCTGACTTTTTGATGCATCACTAGTTTCCCGTTTGGTTTTTTGATGTGGCAAACCTGAATGTACGCTAATACAGCTGCACACCTGTGCTTGCAATATGTGCATCATTTCGAGCTTTTTCGAGCTTGGCAGTTCAAGCGGATTGATCATAACAACTCACACAAGCCCGTATCTGTTCTGTCCCCAGGAACGTCGGGGAACGGGGGCATGGAGGGGGCATTTCTCCCGGGGGTGGAGGTCATAAAAGTATCATAGATAATTTCATGATTTACCAAGATCGACTTGAAACCAATTTATTGCAGCAATTCGCGCACCCAGAAAATTCAGAATAGTTTTCGATAATTTCTGTTATTACTTTTGAGGTCAACATTGTTGATGAACAGAAACAAACATAATTGGTATCTCAATTTGGGGGCGCCAAATTGAGATCGAAAAAAACGATTTTTTTGTTTTTCATAAGTTTCCATTTCACATCAACTCTTTTACTGCCCCCACCGGCCCTTCCGCTGCTCCGGCGTCCTTGTCTGTCTTCCCAGTAGTTGTACGTATAACAGCCACATAACAAAACGAAAGTTTTCTTGCGTACTTTATGCGCATTCTCAATTCTTGTGTAGTTTAGCAAGTTTCAAACTGTCAACCCTGGGTGTCCGCCATCCCAGCCGCATACCTTCTCTGCTCAACTATTATTCGACGAGACATTCGTGCAGCCTGATGTTTTTGCAGTTGTGAACTGCCCTGTCGTAGCACTTTCTACGCTCTTGTTTTAACGCTTTGCCGGAAGTTTTCGCAGTTTTGAACTTCTCTGTCTTAGCATTGAGTGCTGTGTTTTGCTCCGATCTCCTAACTAGGGAGTGCTGATATAATTCAAGTTCATTACAATGACACATTGTACAACAACGAGTATGGTGAGAGAGTGCGTGTAGAATAATATACATGTTGTGTCAACAAACTTCGCCAAAACGTTGGTTTGCAAACAAATGTGAACATGACGTTATATTGTGACGTACTAGAATTTGGTAGGGGTATATTACTAGAAATTTGGTATACTAGAATTCGGTAGGGGGCATGCTCAATACTAGAATTTGGTAGGGGGCATGCATTCAAGCATTCGGCCCGGGCATCACGAGACCTCTGCACGCCACTGATTCCGATCACCATGATCAACTAACATTACAAAAATAGCGTCTTCCCCGTTTTACACAAAAACGCGAGAGCCTTATTCCTACAACGCAAGAAAATGATTGTCACACACACAAAAACCTGTAAATTTCTAAACGCTGATCAACTCATAGTCGTGTAGTTTATTCTTTTCATGAAAAGCTTCAAAGTGATGGTTTGTTTCTTGTCTTGATAAAATAGTAAACTGCAGCACAAAATTGAAAAAAAATTATCAAAAATATGAGCAATGCTTGGAATGTACAGCTTTGACTGTATTTGAGTTCCTGTTTCTTCGTAAAAGCCTGCCCAAACAAAAATCAGATATGACTGTTTCTCAGTGCTTTTGAATCTTGAATCCATTTCGATGTCTCTCGTTACACAAGTTCCGTACTTACAGATTTCTGAAGGCGATGCCTCACTTTTTTCGAAAAAATTCCAGCTCAAGGGTTATGTTTTATAATCAAATGTTCTTATCCCACTTTTTGCTGCGTTGTCATTGTGCTTCTCAAAAATCTTTACTGCAGTTAATATATAGTGCAGCATTACGTTCAAGGAAAATGTTTCAAAAATATTGCTTTATTGTGTGTCACGACGTAGGGAGATCTAAAGAAAATATTTCTTTACCGCTATCCGATTGTTTTTGAAATACAGGTATAGTTTTTGTGATCATCCGAAAAACTTGACTTCCGATTTTGTTTTGTTTCTTTGCAACGTATTCGCCACATGCTGTTGTACTCACATCATGCTTCACAATATTTACTAATATCTAATACAATGAAAGATGTACAACAATTAATAAAACTTACAATCTGTACAGAGTGTCGCTTTTTCGTACTCGAACGAAGAGGCGAATCTCCTGTGGTAGACGCTGTGGAAGTCTTTATTTTGAAGCGCGGTTTTGTATGAGAATCGCCGGATCGTCCAACAAAATAGGCGCTGTTTGCTACGCCGTATATGAGTGCAGATACATTTCCGCTCATAATCAAGAATAGCCCAACCATTATTGATTTTCGAATTGCCCACCAAATCATCACTGCTTGGTGATCTGGTTGGTCGGGGTGGAACCTACAACAGAGATAACTTTTGCACACGATTTGCAAGTATTGTGCCAGGCTTAAATGTCCAGCCTGATATGCTTGAGCTTTTGCAACGAAACAAGGGTTAGTCATGGCATCTGTCAATAATAAGTAATCCGTGTTGTTCACTCAAAAATTTTACTTGACCTTTCTACTTTGAACAAAATCTATATTACGATATTTTTTCCAGTAACATCTGGCTATGCCCGTAGAACCACTGGTGTAGGAGGCGGGGAGTGCAAACGTACCCCCAAACCGTGGCGTAACTAGGGGGGGACAAGGGGGGGCATCTGCCCCCGGGCGAAGCACTTTGGGGGCGCCAAATTGAGATCGGAATGTTACGTACTAATTACGAAATGTCAAATGTCAGCGGATGCTAATAATTACCATTTAGAAAATGTCGAATGCCAGCGACTGTTACCCGTTTGCGAAATCTTGTCAAGATCACCAAGGTTTGCAAAGCGAGCAATTACGAATCTTGGTGATGTTTCAAGGCGGAATTTCCGGCTCGCAGCAATCTGCGTCTGGGTGTGCTTTGACTCACAGCTTCGCTACAATGCTTTCAGATAGCCAGGGTTGCGAACTTTCCGAATTCGCTTTCATAACGCAGCTGTGCCAAAATGGGACGGGAATCCAACGTTCACAATGCATGCAGTGTGCTATATTGCGCATGCTTTCAGAGCAGCGATAAAACTTAGTGTACTGTTACCAGTGGTGTGCAGAGGGGGGCGAACGAGGCAATGACCCCGGGCATCCAAAAAGTGAACATACAAGAAGTACATTTTATTAAAATGTTTTAAAAGGAGATGAGAGCAAAACCAGGCAGGAGATTCCTCATACAGCCGGCTGCAAAGCTAGAGCCTGTAATTGTTGTTTATTAAAATCCTGTAACCAGATCAGGGGCGAAAATTTTATGTGAATATTAGTAGCCCGGAGAAATTTTTAGTAGCGAACATATACAAGCTTAGTCATACAACATTCATATGCATAAAATATAAAAGGTAAAAAAAACTTCGCGCACTCCAAGTTTTTGGTCACGTGGCGCGAGTGCGCGACCGCATTTTCCACCTCTGAACTAGACGATTTTTCGTATTGTAAGGCTACTAACACATGCTGCATGGATCTGATGGGAGCTTGTCTGAGGAGACATGCAAATGTATGTTAAGTGACCCGAGAGGGAGAGATGAAGCACTCCCATCGTTATCTTTAAGGCCTTGTTAATGCTAACCTATTGTTAATCTACGACTTGTAGTCTTCAAAAGTATCTGTCTCAGTGGCGTGAAGAGGAGGACGAACAGGGCGACAGTACCGGGTATCCAAGGCAGGGAGGCATCCAAAAAGTGAAATTACAAAAATTATATTTTATTAAAATGCTGTAACGAGATGCTTCTTCGTATTGTAAGGACACCAACACATACTGCATGGATCTGATGGAAACCTGCCTGAGAGGGCATGTAAATCTAAGTTATGCGACCCGAGAGGGAGATGAAGCACTGCTATCGGTATCTTCATCTGTTTTTACTAAACAACATCCTAACAATGTTTATAGCTGATAAAATATAAAGGGCAGCAATGCATCGCACTGTATGGTTGTACACTTTCAGATACTATTTATAACAGAAATAATAGACAACTCTATCTCATATCATGCCTCACAAGTACCATCTTCTTTTGGTGGGCCTATCTGATACTTATTTGCATGAACAAATGCAATATCTAATTCGTCAATGCATACGCATGACTGGAAGAAATCTACTTATAAACAGATCCCTCAGGCCCACAGAATAAAACAAATTATTAAACACTAACACATTAATGATTTTTTCATTTCAATTTTCGAAACTTGTTTTTTTGTCAAAGCTAGTTCTTACGTATTTCAAAGACCTGTATTTTTCACATTCCTCAATACTACAATTTGGTAGGGGGGCATAAAATCAAGCAGTTTCCTTGAGCATCACCAGACATATCTGCACGCCCCTGTTTGTTACGACAACAGATCTGGTGTTTAGGAAACTTTTTCAGCTTTGATGGTTTGACAAACCTCATGTTGAAATGGATTTTATGCGGTCGTGAAGACGGTTGTGGTGATTTTTATTTATTTGGTGTTTAAATAAATGCTGAGTACTTTTGCACGATTCTAATTGCAACTGTGTAACAGCGTTGAGTATATTAGTTATTTTCAACTGCAGTTACTGCTACATATGCTTTATATTACTTTGACCTACAAAGTGAGCATTTCCATGGACATGGTTGTCGAAATTCACGTCACAAAATTGCTAACCTAGAACTTCTCACGGAGCGTCACTGTCCGAAGATATTTTCTAGGTTAATGGATGTGACACACTTAAAATATATCAGTTTTTAGAAGAAACAATCGATAAATTTACAGCAGTGGCAAGAAAACTTTGTCTTTGAAGTTAGACAATTACAAGTAAAGCATTAAATCGCAGTCTTTCTTTCATTTTCTGTCAACTTTTCGGGGTGTTGTATCCAATAAAATGCTTTAGGATTTTGCCACGTTATATTTGTCTAGCGGTTTTATATAAAATAGTTCGCCTTCAGTTTTTCATATGCAGTCTTCTGTCTGTCCTTCTCTTTAACGTTCGTGAGTCTCCCGCAGTCAGATCTTTATGATATTTTAATACTCAAAATTGTGGGAGTGCATGCTCTAGAAACCCCGAGTCCCTACAGCTCGCACCAGCGGTGATTGTAACCAGACCTGACAAGGGAGGGGAACTAGCGGGTACGCTGCATTCGGCATCTTCAAAAGGCTCTGACAACCCGTGCTTTAGAAAACAAGGTGCAACTCTCGACAATTTTATCCTGTGTTATCAGAAGATTTTTGTGCCCAAAAAATTATGTCATTAAAATTCATGCATATTTCTACGGATGATCAGTTAGCTTTTTGCCTAGTTTTTGCATTTTGTTTCACTAGTTGCTACAATTCCAACGTATGCCGCAATTTGGAGTGTCGTAATACAACAGTTTGAATGTTCAATCGTGACCGAAATTTCAAAGTGACAATAGCTTCACGCAAAACGATTCGACTCTTAACTCTACCATAGTTATGATTTGCAAGATTCAAAGGTCCTGACGTCAATTCTGTGACGTCGCAATCACATAAAGTTTTCAGACGGGTCCAGAAAGAACTATATGCGGGGCTCGAGTCCTCTTTCGACGCCCGTTTACTCCCAGCTCACTCTTCGCATCTCTGCTGTCATGAACGAGCTGGGTGGGGCAGGCCCGTCGCCAGGATTTAGCAGCAAGGAGGGCCAAAAACCAGAAGGAGGGGCCAAAAACTAGAAGGGGGGGCCACATTTTTAAAATACTGTATTGGGTGTATGCAGCAACCAGGGGGCCAAACGTGAAATGGGGGGGCACAGATTTCAAGTGAGGGAGCCGGACATCACTGCCCCCCCCCGCTGGCGACGGCCCTGGGGTGGGGGCGCCAAAACGGACTTTGTCCCCGAGCGCAGGAGACCCTAGGTACGCCACTGCCCCCAAAACCTTTGATTTGGTGAAAATCCGGGCAAAATCACTTAAAATCCGGGCAAAATCTGTGGAAATTTAGGCAAAATGTGTGAATACCTTCGCAAAATCGCTGTAGCATAAATGGCAGAAAACTGTGAGATAACACTACATGATCGACGTAACGCAAAACAGTAAAAGGTACACATCACTTGTTTAGGATAGAATAAAAAACAGCTTTGAGCAATATGCAGATAGCTTAAAGTGTTTGAAATATTATGGGAAACCTGTTTCTGGCAAGTGCACAGATGGGCATCAGGTATTGAAAGGGACTGTTCAATCCTTTTTTTTAAGGTGATAAACGCAGCATCAGTTTGGACAACCTAACCATAATGTTTCAGTTATGAGAAACAAAACTCGCTTGTAGAAGCCTTGGTTGTCGTTGAAAGTTTGAGCTACCTCTGCGTTACTATGCACATCTTTGACTGAGATTTTGGTTCATAGCATGCTGAGCTGATCAGGAGTGGCCAAGCAAATACTAAATTTATTTATTACCATATCTTGCAGTGAATTTTTCAGGTACTTCGCTGCAGCGACAAAAATGCAGATGATGCAATGCAGACGATGCAGACGATTCATGCAATGCAGACGATTCAGAAACCTTTTCAAAAGGTTCATGAGCCAGACAAAGGTTCGCATTCCATTATAAAATCGATATTCGCAAATCGTTTAATTCCCGAGGGTATTTATCTGAAGATCTCAAGCGTACATTTTCACATCGAAACCATACTATTATCTCGTAAATCAGAAGAGAAAAACATTTCTTGATATAAGGGCATGGTGCTATGCTGGAAATCCAGCCGTGTACCTTAATCGGGAAATGCTTTACATCAACTCTTCACTGCCACATTATAAACTAGTTTTTAGTGAGATACTGTTTTGCCTTACGACTGTTATCCATAACTGTGGCAGCGGAAAAAGTTTATGAAGCATTCACGTACAACCGTAGCATTCAGTATCAAAATCAGTGCGCGCTAGGGCAGTTCAATTCTTGGACATTTTTTAAAAAGTTTACCTTTTCGCAGCGTTGGTCATAATATGTCACATGTGAATCAAAATGGAACAAGCACGTTTTTAAATGACCTCATTTAGACTCTCCCCAAAATCTTTAACGGTTTCAATTCTTCTTCCCAAAAATTGGGTTACCAAGGCATGCCAACATTTTGTTCTTTAACAGGTATTTAAAAAAAACTGTTTAATAGTTCTTGTTCGCCATGCTATCGAAAAACCCACTAATATACTGTACAACCGCCACATAATCTTTCAAACGTCATCGAACCGGCCGCTTGTCTGGCAGTTGTTTTGGCCATCTTCCTGGGTTAATCAAACAATGTAAATCAGTTTTTTTTAAGGAAAATGTTAGGTACCCAGCATGGACCTGTAGGGACCCGATTTCTCTGGTTCTAGGGACCCGAATCGGGTCCCTAAAACACCTTAAAACCTGATCTAAATGTTAAACACGGAGCAGGATCAACCGTTATTCCCCCAGCGTAGCAGATCGGGCGCTTGTCTGATGGTAAATGGGAACACCACGACAAATCTTGTAGGAACCGAGAAAGTATAGTAAAACACTCGACGTGACTTCCTTCTTGGTATCAGGCATATAACCTCCATATTGTTTCATTAATGTTGTATAACTAACCGTCATACAAAATGTCCTGGTTCAAATATCCACGTAACAAATTTGTTGATGAGTCAGTGTTACTGCAGGAGTTGCTCCTTATTTGATCAACTGCGGAAAGTTGATATAGTGCATGTCCGACCATGCAATAACTTTTATCGCACCTACGTTTCATTTTTCTTTCGCGATGCATTTTGCTTCAGCAATACCCAATCAAGCGCCACAAACACAGCAGGAAGTAATGGATTCAGAGGGAAATAATTTACAACCAACCAAACGCGCGGATGCAATTACAAATGAGGAAATGTGGATGAGCTTCGTCTAGTATAGAGAAGTCAACTATTTTGAGAAGTCAACCCAAGTGCACAGCTATGAATCAGCATCTCGCATCAGATACGTCACACTGATCACTTGCCTGACGACTTTAGGGTCGTCTTGTTTTTTATTTTTTCAGTTGACTGCAATGTGCTTTCAGCAAATGGTTTGTATCTTTCAGTGGCAAAGCAAGCCAATAATGCTGTGATAATTTTATCAGGCAACAAAGCGCTATACATGTGGGGAATCCTTTTTGGCGGAATATTGAACCGAAGATTTTACAGACAGTGGGAAAGACTGAACGCAAAAGTCGTTGTGCCTACAGCAGCCCCAACAATTTGAAAAATAAAAATTTTCACGTTTTTTTTCGATGCCCACAATCACGGGAGAACTTTGTGGTGGCCATTTTATAATTGCCGTAAGAAAAAATGGGTGCATCTCTTTGCTCCTCATTACAAAAACATTCCCCCCAAAAATTTTTCGTCAGTGCAAAGTCTGTCTAAAAGGGTTGGATTTTGAAAAACGTGGCGTCATTTTACATTTTATTTGGTACATCATAATATACGCCGCGAAGAGATTAAGTTTCTAGAATGTCAAAAGTTTGAACGCTCCTCGTTCACACATATACAAATGCAATTTGCTGCAACTAGGATTTTGTGCCATGAAGCGGCGTTCTTTTTCAGAAAAAGCGTCTTTTGTTGGATTTTCACAGCAGCCTAGATCACACGCAAGAAAGGACAGCGCTTGTGAAATTTATCTGGGCAAGAGAAGACAAAATCCACGCATACGGATTTGATTGGCAGTGACATTTTAAGCAAAGTGTCAGCTCAAGAAAAGTGGATGACCATTATATATTTTTCAAAATTTTACAAGAAAAAATTGCGAAAAGTGAAAATTTTTGCCTTCATTTCAATCGTATGAGTGTAAATTCGGCAATGCATGTTGGGGTCCCTTTTATAGATAGCTCCCAACACAAAGTCAAGATCCGCCTCTGTAGCATAATGGCCTACCGCATGTATTACATATTCACAAACGCACATACGCGAGCGCCTGTATGGACGCATCAAGTAACAAACCGAAGTCTATGGGTCAGTTTATCAAAAGAAAAATGCAGCAATTTACGGCTCAAGCTACATAGCTTTTTTGCTGTGCGACGTCTTACCTGTGAGTATCATTTCCATATCTGCGATCTGGCCGTTCGAAAGCGATCAGGAAATTGAATAACGTGTAAGTGAAAAGCACGCTCATTGCCAAATTGGCAGTGACCACGCTTCCTACGTACATATAGACATGGTTGTGCTTCAGTTTTTTGCGACTCACTACAATTGCTACGAAGATCAGAAGGTTAAATACGATCTGAAAAACACAGAAATTCAATGTGATATATCACTACTATAATTAGGCGATAGCCGAAACAGAGTTGTCAACGGGGCTCATTTTGAAGCCTGAACCCGGCTCGAGCCCGAAATCACAAGCTCGAACCCGGCCCTAGCCCGATATCGATTTTTGAAGTCCGGTTTAGGCCCAAAAGCCAAATTTAGCGAGTGATTTAAGATATGCGCAACTGCAGGGTAACAAAAAATGTAGTGTAAGGGTGTAGTTGCAGGTACACGGTTTATCACATCCAAAATAGCAAACACCTTGACCAAAACATTAGCATAATCTAGCACAAACTTAGCTTGTTAGTCAACGACAATACTGCGGAAATTTTTTCTCAAGAAAAAAAGAAACTATCACGAAACTATCCACGATGGGGCTATAGACATAAAAGAAACTATTTAGGATAGTGCTATGGGCATCAAAAGTCGGTTTGTGGGCCATCGTTTTTTAAAACAAGCCAAACATCGCGTGAGTGATTGATCCCCATCCCGTGCTAATTTCCTCATCGCTGTCACCTTCTCAAAAAGAGTGTGAGACAAATCTGAGTAGAGAACAAAAGAACGCAGCTATGTTTGCAAGTAGGATTAGCTGAAGAACAATTACAATCATTTCACTCACAGAAGTTACCAATCTTTTCACTCACAGAAGCTCCAAAGCACAAACTGCACGCGTTTACTTCCGGTTCCCAACCGCTGTGCCTTGAAAACTCCTCTACGTACCGCAACGCGATAGCGTAAGCTGAATTTGATAACTCGTACATGAGCAAAACGCATTGTCCTAGCTGGCAGTTGACCGTGTGGCGATTGTCTTAGGACCTAGGTGGAAGTTTTCCCAGGCAGATGTCCTGTGCAGGGGGGATCCATGGGTAAAATTGGGACGATCGTCCCCCCCTAAAACCTACGAAAGTAGCTTTTGTCACCATGATTTTGTACAATTCGGAAAACAGCATTCGCGATATAAGGCCATTCTTCTGTCCACTGTTTCGTCACAGCAGTGTTGTGAAGCATACTTCATCTCTCTTACAGTAGTGAACCCGTAATGAGACTTGACTACCAAATATTACTGAAATCGCCCCTCCCCCCTAACCTAACTGGCTGGATCCGCCCTGGTCCGGTGGCAGTTATTCGAGTTGCAATTGTCCAGCTGACTGTTTGAAACAGCGTTTAAACCGTTTGGTCGATGGTCTCAGTTGTACTTGGCCAAGAATGGCAAGCTACTCAGTAAAAAGAGCTATCTTCTAAACAGCAAGTGTTTGCCTTGGCCAATGTCTGAAACATGTGGCCCAATGTCAGTACTGCTGAATCACTTTATTTTCGCTTAATCTTGTTCAACAACCAACACTACCACTTTGTGTTCCACTTTAGCGAATTTAACGATGCTTTGGGAATCGATTTTTCTGAGTTTTACAACTTGTTCAAAGCAAAAAAACTGATGGCATAGTGATGTCATCGTGCACGTTCTCACAATGCTTTCCAAGACGATTCGAGTGTCAAAAAACTGCAAAATTTTTCGTATATCTGAAGAGGGCAGTATAAATATAAAACTGACGGTTCGTCGGCATTACTATGTTCTATTTTGCGTTGTTTGATGCTAGAAATAAACATAGATCACCAAAAACTTGACCCAGAAAAATCATTTTTGTGAAGAGACTTCGGTATAACTACTAAAACCATAGGCGTACGAGGCGGGGGGCGGGGATGGGCCGCAGCTACCTCAGGCTTGAAAAATTTCAGGGCAAACTCTGCTTTCAGGGCAAGGGAAATTGCTCAAAATTCCTGAATGCTAAAAAATATGTCAATACAATGAAAAATTTCAGGGCAACTCTGTTTTTCAGGTCAAGCGCAAGTTGCTCAAAAATCCTGAACGATAAAAAATATACATTCAATACAGTGAATTCAGGGCACACTCTGTTTTTCAGTGCAAGCGCAAAGTTGCTCAAAAATCCTGAACGGGGAAAAAAGTTTCAGTACAGTGTATTCCGTGTATATTCACTTGGGGGTGATCAAAGGCGCAGCAAGGGGGGGCTGAAGGGGCTCAAGCCCCCCCCTTAGCAATCAGAATATTGATGTTTATTTTCTTAGTTTTACACCGATATTGCAAGTCGAGATCGGGAGAATTGCAGAATATTCTTCGGCAGTACCACAAGGCTTAGCAACACATTTGTTAACAAACCAAGCGGTTATTAATTTTCGAGATTTGAGAAATATTGAAGCAGCTTTCTTCATTCCTGCGTGGTTTGTACTATCATCTACAACAAGAACTGTGTGTTACCGTGCTCTGCCAGCATGGAAACAAGCTCGGCATTTGAACTACCAACAGTGTCGATTGATGTGTAGTTTATACGTCGCAAAGCTGAGACCTTCCTTATGTGCACACTTGGATGATATGCATCAGTGTTACCACTTCTGATGTTTTGAGAGAAATTTCTGATGTCTGATGTTTTGGCAGCAAATCTGGTGTTGACTGAGCTGTTGTTTTTTTTCCACAATTTTATATCCTTTCAGGATGAAGTTAGTTAGTTTCATAATTTTTAAGTTTCTTTCATCAATTTCTCACTCTCATGTGTGTTTGGTAATCGATCCAAACTGAAGAAGCTCTCTTCCTAACATTGGGAATAACATAACACGTTATGCATACAACCGATTTTTCCATTTAATGATGATACTTCGCTCGGTTTCGGATTCAACGTGGGTTATCGCACTTTGCTAGGTTTTGGTACAGAACCGTCGCCAGAAAGTCGTCAATAGGGGTGCTTTACGTTTGTGTAGGGGAGCTTGACATTCTAAAATTTGACAAAACTCCACTGATGTAAAGTGTTTAATATTTCAATTTTGGGGGGCTTGGAGCTTTGTTTGGGGGGCTAAGCCCACCAAAGACCCCGTGGTAACAGGACTGTATTGTTAATGGAAGCATTTAGCTTTTAGTAAACTGTATTGTGAAAATCTGATGTTGAAAAAGGGAACAATCTGATGTTAACGAGACTGACCCCAGTGGCAAGAGTGTCTGATATGGAGTGCGAGGTGTGAGTGACCGCTGGCTGACTAATTAGCTATTCTGCTAATCAGTTGCACGCCGCTCTTTAGTCAGCGAAAAGTGTTGAGTGAAATATGGCAAGTTTGTGGTGAAATTAAAAATACATTCCTCTTCGTATGAAACAGATCAGGTTGAGTAGCCTCGAAAAGTTTTTATTGACCTGTGTCAGAACAGTAGGTCTACCTGCCCACCGGTAGGAGAGCAAGAAGCCACAGGCGTCTGGTGCAACTGGTAGCTACGATGTTTCGGCGAATCCCCCAAGCGTGCATAAGATCATAGGCGTACAGGAAGGCATTTTACTGGAGGAAAAAATTTTCCCTAAAAATCAACAATTTGCTCTGAAACTAACTTTATTAGTCTAATCCGAAGGGGGCCAGAAACCTCATGTAAATCTGTTCTATAAAGTTGAATTCGTTTATAACGGCTTCGTCTGTAACGTCAATTCGCCTATAACGTTACATTTTGTTTGGTCCCGATGGCATCTTTTACAT
>JGI24159J19872_10007218_pt1 | contig 14568 bp, 6 predicted proteins | sample Ectturendosymbi4_FD_19872 | JGI IMG/M metagenome (IMG submission 19872) | reverse complement strand
TTAAGAGTGCATGCTCCAGAAACCCCCAGTCCCTATAGCTCGCACAGCGGTGGTTGTAACCAGATCTGACCAGGAGTGGAACAAGCGGACGCGCTGGATTCCGCATCTTCAAAAGGCTCTGACAAGCCCGTGGTTTAGACAACAAGGTGCAACTCTGGCCAGTTTTACCCTGTCTTATCAGAAGATTTTTATGGCCAAAAATTTGTCAGTAAATTTCATGCATATTTATACAGATGATCAGGGAACATTTTGGTTAGTTTTTGCATTATATTTCACTAGTTGCTGCAATTCGAAAATGTATTACTGCAATTTGGAGTGTCGTAATAAAACAGTTTGAATGTTCAATTGTGACCAAAATTTCAGAGGGAATAGGTTCACGCGAAACGATTAGATTCTTAACTCTACGGTAGTTAATGAATTTCAGGATTCAAAGGTCTTGACGTCAATTATGTGACGTCACAATCACAGGAAGTTTTCAGGCGGGTTTAGAAATAACTATATGCAGGCGATTGCAGGGCCCAAGTCAGCGTTCGATGCCTCTTTATTCCCAACTCATTCTTCGCATCTATGCTGCCATGAACAGGCTGGGTGGGGGCGCCAAAACTGAGGTTGCCCCGGGCGCGGGAAACCCTAGGTTCGCCACTGACTGTGCTAGTACTTGACAGTGATTTGATCGTAAAATAAATACAAAATACAAAAACAGCAATGGTACATAGAAAATGTTTTGTTACAATTGCACCTATGCAAGTGGACTTTATGCAAATGTAATCTCACACACTTTTCAACAAATTTCAGATTTACAGGTTTTTGCTGATTGCTTACACGGGCCACTGAAAAATTCGTGGCGGGCCACATGTGGCCCGCGAGCCGCTAATTGCCCACCCCTGAAGTACACAAAACTTTAGTATTAACACAACACTTTGAAGAACAAAGATTAAATTGGCTGCAGGTAAAATTTATTAACATATATCTCTGAGATTCAAATAATTGGCAGTTGCATAATGCAATTCCAATTAATAAACATGTATCTCTGAAATTCCACTAATTAGCAAGGCTGCGCCCTACAATGGCCCAAAAGTAGGCCTAAATCATACCGTTGTTTGTCATGTACATCGGGATAGTATTTGCATTTTGCCGAATACACGTCACCTTGCATAATTGGACCTCACAAATCCTTAGTAACATCTTGGCTGGATAATTCACTTAATACATCCCGGTGTATATGACAAATAACGACATGATATAGGTGTGTTTGATTCATGGTAGAAATCTGTACAACCACATTATTCTTTATCACAAAATGTTTAGGGGGACAATAGACATTGTGTCCCCCCTTGTCCAATTGTTGGGGGGACATGTCCCCCCCTTAAACTCGGTCCTTGAAGATAAGACGTCTTGCGAGAGACGAAAGAAGCCGTCAGCCTGAAAGTTTTTTCGAACGTCGTTTCGTAGGTTGATGTTTGAAATCCTTTTCTGTGTGTGTGTGCGTTTTGTTTCTTTTTTGCTTTGTTCGCAGGTGGTCACTTCGACCTCGCTTGAGCGACCTACCTCCTGAAGCCGCAGCCATTTTTGCGCATCTCCGTCAATGTTCACTCAAACCTGAATCGACTGGCTTTCATAGCTTGCTACATAAAATATTACTATCCATTACTCATTGTTAACAACACTGCATTTATTTGCAAACATTTGTTTACTGTTTACGTGAGTCTGCACCAAGGGCGTACACAATGGGGGATTTTTGGGGTTACACCCCCCCACCTCGAGCTTGATATTTTACAAAAACTTATTACCTGCGCAGAGGAGATTAACTGTTTTCGCACACTTTTGCTTATTAATTTGTCGACTTAATGCAAACACCACGGAATGAATTGGCATGCAAGTTTCAAGGAACATTGTAAATAGGTCAAAAAGTAATAAGTAGGTTTTGGTGGGAATCTGGATTATCGTCTGCATCCAGAACCCATCTCACCACTTTTGCTGACCTTTCGTCCACTACGCATGTTGAAGATTGGGTTCCGCGGAAGTTTACTTTATCCAAAACAATCGTCTTTATTTTGTCTGCTATGGCTGATCAGTGCAAACTTCGCCAAAACGTTGGTTTGGAAAACATGAATACGACGTCAAATTATGACGTCGTAAACAACGTCTACCAAATACAAATGACACCGTACGCGACTGAATGAAACTTCCCCCCCATGAAAATTTTCTGCGTATGCCACTGGTCTGCATAATAAATCCCCCTAAATGTTTTTGTGAAACCCAATGATTCATTAGGCCAGGGTCTCCAAACTTTTTTGCCAGAGGGCCTCATAAGCTACTACACAACAGTTCAACGGCCGGGCATGTTACGTAATGTGACTGTTTCTGGATATGTTACATTCTACCAAATCAACAAATATTGCGTAAGTACCTTATTTTTTCATCATTGACAAACTGCCTTTGCGGCTGGATGAAATGGCTTCGCGGGCAGGATTTGGCCCGCGGGCCGTAGTTTGTAGACTCCTGTACCAGCCTTACAACTAAATCATGTCCCCGTCACAATTTTTTCATTTCAATTGTGTTTTTTGCCCCTTTGTCATTTCTTCTTGTTAAGCGGTGAAACTAATCGCCTATTTTCTCTGACTTCATTCTAAAGCCTTTTCTGGTGCAACAGTTGCTTTGATGTTTCGATGAACAGCCAAAAGATGACCGTTCCGAAATGTTGTCTTGTCCTGTTTGAACAAGACTTATAAACTTCGTAATTCATGTTATTCAACAAACATAATTTTGCTGAAAATTTACTCCGATTCTACATCAGCAAGTTCACCTAATAAAATTTAAGTCTGTTTTAGGCGTCGTAGCAGTTTTGTGGCAAAAACTGAGCCAATATTGCATTTACCAAGCGAATCAAAAGCTTTGTTTACATTCGTTTAATTCGCCATGCAATGTTACACAGTTCATATTGAAATGCTCACGCCTTCTACTTAAATCGACGCTACGTGAAGGAATCTCCGGGTTCGTTGATGAGAGGAGTGATGTATTCGGAATGGCGGATGCCAGTCGAGAATTGAGGTGCACGCGGACGATTTATTGAGACCATCTCTGGGTAGTATGCTCCTGGGCCTGGTTTTTGAGTCTTGTCCCCCGGCATATAGCGTCTTGCTAGCATAGAGTAGCACGGTGCTCTTTTTCTATAACTGTTGGGATCTACAATGCTATACTTAGCACTTCCAGGTGTCTTCGCAAGATCTTCATCGAACCCGCCAGTTTTCGATCTTCCAGTCATAGAATAACTTGCACTGGAAAATTTGTTGATGACCTTGCTTCCCAACAAACTTGGAAGGCCATAGCTATTTGGAGACGGGTAAGAATCACATTGCCTATACCTTGTACGTGATCCCATTGAATATTTAGGAGCATAACGCTCACCTTGTGGATGCACTTTCTCGTTCTGATACTTTCCTGGACCGGGAGTCCTGAAAACATTTGGGTCTCTTGGTCGTCCAAGCAGAGAATAGTGAGGAGTACCATCTTTTCCGTTTCTCGTGTATCTTGGTTCAATATAGTACACGGGACCTGGACTGTACTTGTTGTCGGCTACAAATGAAGTTCCCAATCTCTTTCCAAAGGAGTAAGCGGGTTTCATGTACTTGGTAAAATCGTGTCCGATGTAGCCGCATGTGGATGGCAGCTTATACCGCCCAGGCCCAGGGCCTCGCAGCTTTGCTGCTATCAACGGTGTTTGAACTTCTTGACCTTCTCCGGCCATGCCTGCTACACCGGCACCTACTATCACACGCGCAATACGGAACGAAATTACCCAGTGCTACCTAGACTCACTCCAACATGCAGCTGGGGTCTATGACGCAACAAATATGAGCATTGTAACAAGAATGTTTATTGCCAACTGCTGCTACAGTACTTCCATTACTAGTTACTAGTGTCCGAGTCAGTCGCATACATAAGTAACTTTAGGATTAGAGTCATGGATAAAAACGAAGTCTACAAATGGTTAAGAAGAATTTTGTTATTTTTATAACAATATATTAGAAACATCGACAAAATAGCAGCCTAGCTGCTCACACAAGACCGTGAACCAATTCAGAAGTGATTGTATTCAAGGTGCAGTCCAGTCCAGGGCATGCGCTGGAAATTAGCCTATCTGTAGAACTAACGGCTGCACGGGTATTTCTTACAGACGGGAAATATTTCTATACTCTGGTAGCCCCGGCAGTTCAACCTGGCCACAACGTATTGATCACGTCTTTCCTTAGGACTCTCCAGGACATGCGAAGTGCAGTCTACTTATGAGAGGGTCAGTGCCCCGCTTTGGAATTTTTTCAAAGCGATCATCCTCTTTCGCAGAGGTTCTGCCACATACCGTAAACGCGGTATGTAGCTTGTCGGCTAGTATTTGTGGCTATATTTTATGCCACTCATTTGGTGGAAGTTTTCCGTAAGATTGGCTAAAGTTAAATTTGATTGGTTGATCAGTATATCATTAATCTGAGGAATATTTTGTCAAGTGTTACTGAAAATAGCAAAAAGTGAACCTTACAAAGCGTCGGGTGGGCATCCAGTCAATTCACCAACGCTTCCTTTTATCTGGTGCTATACAACCGCAAAAAAAGGTTACGAAAACGCGGTTGTAGCCAGAAACAAAATGCTGTAGACATAAAGCTAAGTAGGCTGCAGTACAAACATTTAGGTCTCAAAATTGGGATTGCTACTGGCATTTGCCACACACACCCATGTAGGCCAGTATACTCAAATACGTTGGCCTATTGCATGGTAACACTAACAGACAGTATTAAAAAATTTGTAATAAAACACAAACCTTTTCACCAAATATTTTTGGAAGCCGCGTTGTCGCCGCGTAGGCTACTACCTGGATCTGGAAAAAACTGATTCGATCACATTTCAACGCATTCTCAGTCTAATCGCTGAATCTCTTGCAGGAAACCTTTTCATGATTGTGGGCTACCGCTGTTTAAAAATTGATTGGCGGGATGTACTGTCATGACGTCACCTAATCAACTTTTTTCAACAATTGCTGTTTACACTATCTTTAAAGTTTTTAACATAGCGAAGAGAAAAGTCTCAAGCTTGTCATCAGCAAACGGATTTGTGGCAAAAGTGATTATGGTCTCAGATTCAACCACATCGTTGATTTTAAAATATAAAATGTAACACACAAGCTGTGCTAAAACTATGTTGCACAAGCTGCCTTAAAATGCCCATTTGCCGGTGTCAAGCGAAATTTCTGACCTCTGAGAAATTTCTGACCTGTTAATATTTTTCAGTTATTTTGCTTCTCGAAATAAAGAAATAAAGTCTTGCAATTACTTTTTTTGATGTGTGTTGTGGAAATTAAAACATTTTGGTTAGATGTCAGGTACCCACAACAAGCTATATCACGGGAATAACTTTAATCGCTGACAATTTTCGGACTTAGTCGATGGCCTCAATTATTTTTCTTTTTCTCACCCTATCCCAAACCCTAACCCGACACACTTACATAAACACGAATTCCTAAGCCCTAATAATCAGTTTAGTCAGCGCATTTGGTGTGTACAATATTACTCTGTGCATGCGCACATGGTGTGAAGTCAAAAATTTCGCTTGACACCGGCGTTAGGCTGTTCTCCATTCTGTAGAAAGCATGAATATACTGTGATCGTTTGACAGCATTGCTAGTTTTCATATTGTATAAACGTTAGTATACCATACAGGGGCGTAACGAGGTTATATAGGCCCGGGGCAAGAAACAAGTTTGGCGCCCCCATGTTCGAACGTGAGGTCTTTCGGAAGCAAATGTACTGTATTGAAGAAAGTACTTGTGATATTATTGGGAGTTTTCGGCGCTCCCCGCGTTGAGCCAGCACAGCTATCAGAGGTTCATGAAAACCATGATGTATGTTTCGAGACCTCGTAGTCAGGGCTCCGACAATGGGGGGGAATGCCCCGGGGCGGCACTTTTCGGGTAGCTGCACTTTTGGTGAAAAGAAGGAATAGCAAATGGTCTTTCGCGAATGAACCTGAAGTTAGGTTTAGGTTTTACATTTTGGTTAAGGTTGGACCTACCATACGTCCCGGTTTGGCCGGGACTGTCCCGGTTTAAACGTCTGTCCCGGTGTCCCGTCCCAGTTAGCTAAATGTCCCGGAATTTCACTTCAGTGAAATTTTCAAAATTAACTCCAGCCTGATGATGCATTGTTATGAAATAATTCCGTCCTGAAAGGCTTAACTTCGTTTTAACCCCTGGCTTGGGGGGCGGGACGGGCACTTTTCGACTGTGGGTGGGCGGCAATTTTCGACTCGCCCCGGGGCGGCACTTCCCCATGTCGGGGCCCTGCTCGTAGTGCTTCTTACCTCGCGATCCTCCTGAGAGGCAAAGCGGTTGGAAAATAAGTTAATGATACTTGAAGCGCACATAGCTATTTATTGAGATTCCAATTTGGGTTTCTATAATTAATTTCATCAAGAATAACTGAAGTAAAAATGCAGTTTTAATAAACGAAAAAAATAAATTTAAAAATGTATCATTGAGATAAATGAAAAAAAAGTAAAAATGAAACAAAACTGCATCGCGGAGAATACATGAAATAAAATTGCAGTCATACTAAATGAAACAGAAACAACGTGTGATTGATAAGCATTCGATTTAGCTTGTTTTTGCGTAGGCAATACCTTTTTCAAAAACTTATTGTTCAATTTAATTTTCACACGAAATTCACATGAAGACAAATCAGTATTAATATTGCAAGTGATGAGGGCTTTTATGTTCTACTCCAGTAATCTGCTTCTGTTATCGGACTGCATATTCTTCATGATGGAAAAATTCTCTCAAGCAGTGCTGACGTTCCCAAGAAAAACACGAATTCTACCTGCTTCTAAAGTTTGAAAATGCGCGTGTTTTTTACTGAAAAAATTTTGAACATCTCAAACTACTTTTGTTCAATCAGTGCCTCTGTCCACCTATCTTTTTTGCGACACACTCGGACATATACTCCTCCACTAGTACTTGCTCGTCATAAAGAGAGAGCTTATTTATCATCTGCTTCTCAAACGTTGTGTTAATCTTTTCCCCAAATTAACGCATTTGCGCCCAGGATAGTTTTGCTTTTAGGTCAATCCAAAAATAACGATATTATGATGTCATACAGATATGATATGAATTCCTTGTAAAAACTGCTTTGTAAATTTTCTTACATCTAGGCCTATTTCACTTGATTTCTCAGGGTTTATTAGAAAAGGTTTTTAGTCATTGCTTAAGACGTGATGAAATTTTTTCTTTCCATTCACATAAGTCTAGCTACAGCTCTAGTAGAGCATTTGCGACATCTACAGCACAAGGGTTTTTCTTTCCAACCTCAGAATAGTTTTACTGAAATACTTCAGCTGTCCGTGAACAAATTTCAAATAGAGCACTTAGGGTGGACCTTAAAGACATTGCCTGATGAGATAGGGCAACCTTCCTGCGAGTTAGAACAATTTTTCAACCTTCAAACATTTCAAGTATTCATTGTAAAGGTCATAGCGACGACAGAAATCTGGTATTGCCACTTCGCAAGAATTGCTAATACTTATTTTCAGCCAAGCCACAAAAATATTTTTGTTCTGTAACGCGAACTGCATAAATGTGAAAGAATTTGAAAAATTTTACAAGAACGTCAACACATAATGGCAAAGTATTCATGGCATGGGGAAGACAGTTGTGAACGATGTGAGCAACACATCCAGTTCCTGCAGATCTTTTTTAGGATTTTCCTAAACTTTGAGCAAAATATTATTTTGCCCTCTTATTTCCCACATCCAAAGTTGTTGCTGCAGTTGTGAGCAAAATTCAACAACTTTTACTTTTACCTCATTTTGGCCAAGAACCAAAATTAGATATTCGCGAAGTATTTCAGCAGTTCCGCTAGGAAACGATTTAAGTTGCAACACCACCTCTTTTACGCCGACATCAGATAAAAAGTAGCAAACCACAGCAGTAACAAGTTTGGCTGACTGACCGCCTGACCAGGACATCCTGACTGGGACGCCAGGGCAAGGCAATTAAACCGGGACTGTCCGGGGTAAAACGGGACTTACGGTCAGCCTACTTAAACGTTGAGAATGTCAGGGTTCCCTCTTTATTTTGCCCTTGCTCCCCTGCATGAGAAATTCTGAGTTCTGTCACTCATTTTATAATTAAAATTTCAAAATCATTTTTCAGGCAACTATGTTCCTGCAAGGATAGAAATTCGAAATTACTTTGGTCTGAGATTTTCGCCATTATATGAAACTCATAAATCCAAGAAATCTGTAAAAAGAATAAGCATAGCAAGATTTTCAATCGAGCCTAGCTTACCGTGACTTGCATTTGAATAGTTTCGAAAGCCTGTAAACAGTTTCCACTGCACTATAATTTTTCTTGCAAAATCAAATCCATTTGTTTCGAGCGCAACTGAGCGAATAACAATTGCTAACTGATGAAGCTCTGAAGTTTTTAGTTAGCAAATCATTTGTCACAACCTCCAAAAACTTCGTATAAACAACAGAAATATCTAGTTTCTTGTAAACCAAGATACAGTGGTTCGAAAGTTAGCAAAGACCTTGAAAAAGTATTGAATTTATCTAGTTTCTTGTAAACCAAGATACAGTGGTTCGAAAGTTAGCACGCCTCCCCAGGGAGACGTCAATAAATTTCCAGGAGGGCGCGAGCCCTTACGCGCTCCATAACACGCNGGGTTCCAAGCGGTATTAAAAGTATTAAATTGTGAAAGTGNTTTTAAAGACCTTGAAAAAGTTCTGAATTTATTCAAAATGTACATAAACTATTGAAAAAGTATGGAAATACCGAATTCAGCCATTTGTTTATTCAAATTTTTTCTTTACCACTGATGACAGTGTTGCAGATATTTTTTGCGTTGTGTTCCATGAATGAAATTTTGAAAAAATAAAGACAAGTGTTGGTATTAGATCGTTTTCATTTCGTCTTGAAATAGAAAAGGTGTTGACAAAGTATGGAAAATGCTTCTTAAAAATGTACGGGAAGTTTTGGAACAGGAAAATGCTCCGTCCAATTTACTTATTTAAAGTCAGGGGGGGTTGAAACAAAGAACAGTTTCTTAAGGGAGGCGTGGTAGAGAAACGGTTAAGAACTATTGGTCTAATAGGAAGCTCGACATGCGGAGAATAGTCACTTGGAATCTGCCTAAAATTATCTCAAATATGCACAGTTTGCTTCTTTTTGAGAAAAATCGCGCTCAGTTAACTTGATTGTTATCTCGTTGGCAGCTTGTTAAACTCATTGACAGCTCAAGTAAACAAAAGTTATAAAAAAGTATCAAACAAGTCGTCTTTTGCGAAACTCGGTTTTAATGCAGAAGGCTGGGTCATTCTAAAGATTGTTGAATATTTGAGGTTCGGAATTCTTCTAATTTAACAATACAAATATGGTACATACATATTACAATACAAATATTATACATAAATATTACAATACAAATATTGTACATACATATTCCAAATGGCCTTGGTGCCTCTTGGAAATATTGCATATACATATTCCATGTGATGGCCTCCAAGAGCAGGCAACAGTAAATGTAAAGAACAGCAGCGTACTTGAGTAGGTGAAGTGCTGTGCTAGTGGAGATTAGTGAAATGCAGTCAGCCCTGTACCAGCAGTCATCACCTAAGTTACTTGAAATGAAACAATAAGAATTTTACTGATTTTAAATTGACTTGAAAACTTCAAAAGTAGGAAAGCCCTGTTTGTTTATCGATGCATTGGTAGTGTCATTAATCATTCCTTAGGTGTTCTGGTACAGCTTCGTCCGCTTGCAAGAGCAGCCTACAGAAAATAAATGCTTCAAAGTTTTTTGGAGGGAGAGCTGACAACATCTGCAAGTTTCGAATGAAATTACCTTTCCAAGTAATCGGTGCGGCCCGTGAAATTCCACATCAACTCCAAACACTGAAACGCCAAACAATTCTGTGGGTGATTGTTGGTAATTTGATGAAACGAACAATTGCGTGTACAGCTTTTTGAGAACATCTGCTTACATTTCATTCCTTTTTGTTTTATTTTGCGTTTCTAGCGTCACTGTAAGGCGACGCTGTACATGAAACAGAGTCAAGTTCAGCTGAGGGTTAATTTCTTTTCAATTGTAAATTTGCCAGGGGTGCTGTAGCCTAATTCGAGATACCGTCGACTCATAAGGTAACTTCTCCCACGCAAACCTCATCCATTTTTAAGTTGTTAACGTTTAAATAGTAAGTGGCGACTCTAATGACAACACGAAAATTCTAGCCATCTAACCCAGACATAAGTGAAATTTGCTTGTCTAGTCGGTTGTCCTAGTTTCAGCCGCAGATGCTCCTTTGAAGGTCCACTTGATTCTCAGTTACTACCGATTGATTGGGATCTCGTTGCTTCCTTGTCATTCGGATTCCAGCCTCGGACCCGTTTCAAGGTACTGTATAAATGTTGCAAGTCGAAGATGAACACTGTGCTGTCTTAACACTGTTTTCATACGCCAAGAGAAAAGCGTGACCTGTGCGTGAGAGAGAGGCCACTGTAGTTACATGTATTCTGCGTGAGTTAGGTGTTCAACTCTAGTTTTGCAGCTAACCGATGGAAGAACTGCTCACCACAGACATTGAACAGATAAGTACCAAATGTCTAATTGTTGCATAGTGCTGCCCATACGAATCTCGTGAACGCTGTTATCATTGTTTACTAAATTTGACCCGAATGAACGAAAAACACTGAACATCTTTATTTCATACTAGTTCTCTTGGCCTGCTTCGGTTAGCTTTGAAAGCCTTGACACTCTAGTAATATTGGTTCGTTCGGTCATGCTTGTATTGCAATACCGACGCAATTGTTTCGATGGCGAACGCAACAGTTCATCTTGTGTTTCTTCCTTGTCGGTCAAATTGTCTGCTCATGCGCTCTTTCTTCTCTTACTTGTCAGCTTAAAGGTTCGCGAAATCGTTTTTGTCACCGGGGAATTGGCGCTGCGGCGACCGACAGACAAAGCAGCAACAGCACGACATGTAAATCTTCCAACCTTTGCTCTGTGAGTAGCTTCCTGAAGCAGAAGTAATAGACATGTTTACAGCAGTTGTTAGCTCAGGAAACTGACATGGTATCCCGCAAGCAAAAGAAAAGCTACTAGTTTGGAAGTTTAAAGCTTGGGTTTATGATCGGTACTTTAACTTTTTTTGCGTTGTTGTCGACTTATAGCTCAGACGTCCTGTAAAACTTTTGTTGGTGTCTTTCATATAAAAATCCAGGCAATCGCTACTTCTGTCACACACCGTGACTAACTTATATACGCGAACTTTGGACAAGGCAAAAACAAAGGAGCAAGTTTGTCATTCGAAGTAGTTTAAATCTATCAAATTTTTCCGACGGTCCTTCTGTCATGATAGCAAAGTCGTTCGATGGAAATTTATGGCAGAAGAAAGGACATTCTCAAATTCAGGCGAATAACCGGGTTTGTGCGACACGCTTTTAGTCGTGGCGACACTTGCTGCCACCGGTAGTTGAAAAAAAATTTAAATCAGGAGACAAGTGCAATCAAGGTAAACCTTTACTAACGAATTTTGTTTCGCAATCAGCAAAAACGTTTTAGCAAGACATGGATGGCACAGCAGCTGTATGCAATAGAAACTCCCTGCTTACAACCGGCTAGCAGTAGACTTCCGTACTTGGCCAAGCTGGTTAATAATGGATTTGCTAACTTTCAATAGGGAACTTTAGCTCCGCACAACTCACCGGTTATTATCTCAAACAAAACTGTGAAATTTTTCTACTTTCCCAAATAGACTAGTTGCGACTTCTTACTAATCGGATAAATCTCTCTTTGATCCAGTCGCTAGCTCTGTGTTTTGAAATGAATAAAACTGGTCTTGGGAAGCTGTCATGAGCTGCTCAGACATTGCTTCTTAATGAAAAGTTTCATAGTTGCCATGGTTTATCATCTGTACTGTCAACATTATTTGAATTGACATTTACATATCTTATTGTAATGTTTGAATCAGACACGAAGTCCATACAGCACGAGCACACACTGTCTGCACAACGCAGATTGATAAAAAAACACAGAATGTTCCATAACGGCATTGGGGTAGAACCACAGGATTACGGGTACTTTCTTAACACAATTGTTCCCTAACCCGTAGTACTTGGTACAACACTACCCCCGGAGTGGGACACGAAAATCGCATGGTAAGAATCAGAGCAGAAAGTCGTCAATGGAGGTTATGTTTGTGCGGGAGACTTGACATACAAATTTGACAAAAATTCCACTAATTTACAGTGCTTCATATTTCACTTTGGGGGACTTTGAGCTTTGTTTAGGGAGCTAAGCCCACCAAAGCCTCCTGTGGGGACGGGTCTGAATCAGAGTCCAACCCTGGCCAAGGCCAGGTGAAGTACGAATGTGTTGTGGCCTGCACACGTCCTCAAACTAACACTCTAACGTCCGAGCGCACATCACAAAGTAATATGTGGTTGTAATGTTCAAAGAATAAGGACGAATATAAACAATCTGACTGCATCAAAGCGCGCAACCATCCGAATTTCTGCATCTTTGAAGAAATAAGTACACATTTTTTCGCAATAAGGTCTCAAAGGTAGGAATGTTACATTGAACCTGATGATTACTAACACTCGCTCGCCACGGCAGGTTCTGTGGAGCCCTGCAACCAACATTATAGGCCGTGAGCAATCTCTGGATGTATGCCTTCCTGAAATCACACCATAATTGTGATACATACATTTTAACACTGTAGTGACAAAGATTGAGCTTAAAGCTCAAAAAGACGTTGTAGCCTAAATGCGAACGACAGTAGAATAACAATTCACGAAATAAATTAAGAGTTAACAAAAGTGAAATTGTTGGATCCTTTTCAGTGAAAAGTATGAATTGGATCACCAGAGGAATGAGACTCCGTATGTCCTCCTTGCTTGACAGAAACGTCTTTGTACTTTTAGTAGGTCACATTTGTTTAGCTTTAAACAAAACAAAAATAGTTTTCACCAGTGTTTCCTCCTATTCTAAGATTTACATGTGCGCAAGAAAATGCGCTTGTGCAGGTTTTCACAGAAACGTCAATACTTGTGTGCAGTTGTTGGTGCAATGCTCGCTTGTAGACAGTGACTGCGATGTGGAATATCTCCTATGCATTTCTGATTACTTCTCTTGCGTCTGTTAAAGTCAGGACGTTTTGGAACCTGCATGTTCGAGAGGCTTGGGTAGAAGTATTTGTAGAGCTATTTGTAGAACGTAAAATTTATTATCCAGTGGGGTTGAGGCGTGTGCAAATGCGTTCAGTAGTTTTTACCTTGTTGCAGAACACCTTTCAGATTAATTGAAATCTCATTTATCTTTTTTTGAATCATCAGTGCCTCGAGTTGACAGGAGTGCGCGAAGGACTTTTCCAAAACTGCTGTTGCTTCCCTGATATTCAGAAAAATTGCGCAACTAATTGCACGCAATCAAACCTCATTTTTAATTTGAAGACTTGTTGTACTAGTAATCTCATGGTAGCTATTTAAGTAAACTAGAAGCTTGGAACTTTGCTATCAAAACGTTTAAAACTTGTCAATTCAGTGAAAGCAAACTTTTTATTTGTCGATTTAAATCCGAACACAAATGTTCAGGAGAAAAGGCCAGAAATATGCACGTTTCATGGATGTTGCTTTAAAAACAAGGAGCATCTATAATGTTTGAATGTTGAAACTCCGTTGTTGTTTTCCCCAGCCCTAATAAAATTTATGGCTACGCCCCGAGTTCCACTGCTAGTATTTATCAAAAGATATTGTGCTTTGTTTTTGATTTGATCTATGTCGTGATTATTAGTAGCAGTATATTTTATTTATCGAAACTGATCAAGTTTAAATTTATTATCACAATTTTTGAGCGAAATTATGTCTATTTAAGCTCTCAGAATTAATGTGTTTTCATATTAAATGCAGTGTTAAGTGCTAGATATCTAAATATAGCACAGTTGTATACTTGTGGATACACTACTAATTGCTATACCACTGCAATGGGCGTAGCCAGTATCAATTCCATAATGTGCCCCCCCAATTTGGCCAATTTTACAAAAAGGTCGTTCTACGGTTGGGTGAACATAGTGACGTCATCGAAACGCAAACAATAAGGTTTGTCCCCCCCAAAGTGTTTGAGCAAACACGGTCTCTGGTTGGGAGACTGACCTGTGCTCCTGCAACAACTAGGTTGACCCCTCAATTAGTAGACCGACTACATTCGGCACCGCAACCAACCAAGAAACCTACATTGGTTCTCAGGCCGGGAATCGATATAGAACCCTACCAAAGGAGCAGTCAGACTCAAGACGACGTCAGTGGATGACGACATCATTGACTGGTGACTCCCGAACAGAATACTAGGCTGCGCTACTGTTCGCGAGCCGGATGAATTGGCTTCGCAGGCCGGATTTGTCCCTCGGGCCGTATAGTTTGGAGACCCTGTGTTAGTCGAACGTCAATCATCAAATAAGCATAAAGTAAGGGCTGTTACTGCCTTCATAAGATGGGCTAAGAAAAAACATTGCGTGAATAGTGAG
>JGI24159J19872_10007217_pt1 | contig 14570 bp, 10 predicted proteins | sample Ectturendosymbi4_FD_19872 | JGI IMG/M metagenome (IMG submission 19872) | reverse complement strand
GCACTGTTTCAAATAATTTTATGATAAGAGTCTACTGTTGAATCCTTACAATCGAGTTGCCTGAGCCGATGTTGTCTTTCCTGCAGTCGACTTGACACACAGCCCATTGTTTTACCCAACCACCCTATCGCCCTTTGAAAGCTGTGACCAGTTTTTGCAGCATCTGATCAGTGATTTTCTGGGCTGTTGGCAAACCGTTGCTTCGTGCCTACGTCGAAGTAAAATGAGTTTTCTGCAACATGCCAACCGCTCGCGCACATGTCAGGCTGGCAGTATTGCTTTGACAGCGTGACTATATAAATACCGGCGAAATAAAGACCACGCTCAGTTCATTTATAACGCCCAATATCTATTCAACCGAGCGAGTTTTTTTGACTTGGCGTTATTGAAGGAGACGCAACTATTAAAGTTAGCGAAGCAAGGAAACAGCAACTTCGCGAGTTTTTCCTTCTGTGAATATTTAACAGAAGCGTGAACGGTGAAACGCCTCTCGACCTGGCAAAGAAACGTCACTTCCGCCAGTGCGTCCAGTTGCTCGAGAGATACCAACCACCCAAGCCGCATTTCAGCCAGTCGTACTGGCTGCACAGTGCGGTCGACCGATATGTAAGCTTGTTTGTTTGTTTGTCCGACGTGATAATTTTCTGTCGAAATACTGTTATAATATGGTTCTTTATACGTTCGTTGGATGCGATCTACGCGAAATTTTCATTATCTGATATATACTCGTGCTAACTCTTCAATTGGAATTATGCTTTATACAACGGGTGCACAACCTTCTCGCCATTACCCGCAGGATTGCGTTTATTTTCATTAATTACGGCCGTCAATGAGTCCAAGATATTTTAATTTTTAGCATCGCTTTTGTTCTGCTTCCAAACGTCTGACTGGTGCCGCCTCTCTGCAAGTATCGTCATACACAGCAGACAAAGGGCTTTTAGTCATGCACGGCCACCGTAACTTATATTCTAATTTACACGTGCACGGCCGCATAGATTTTCATCCAAGGCGGAATGCGGCCGCAGGTTGTGCACCCCTGCTTTATACTTAGGAAAAGATGTCGGTACGCTCAAGTGGATTTCTTTTTCTCCTATGAAGGATGCTACGTATTGGCGACGATCGAATAGCGCTTTGCTTCGATCACGAGCAGAAAGTTAGAAACAGGCGCGTTGCTGTTGCGAATGAGGTGAAAATAAAACCGTCAGTCGCTTGTGTTTCGCCTCGGCCCCTGGCACAGCGGAGCGTCATGCTTTGACAGACGAGTCTGCAGCATTGACTCGGTTCCGCAGCGTCTTGCTGCAATTTCGCGTTCATTGTTTCGCGTGCGCAGAAAGCGGTGGAGTTGCTGGAGAACGCCGGTCTGGGCGACGGGTGCTTCCTGGTGCGGATGAGCAAGAGAAATCCTGGCCAGCACGTGCTCACGATGTCTTTCGAGAAGACTGTTTACAACTACGAAATCAAAAACAAAGTTAGCGCTACCTTACGATTTTTGAGTGTTTGCTTGAATTTTTTCAGAAATTTTAAGTGTTTGCTTCAGGTTTTTGAGAAATTCAAACCGCTAAAACGCGTTTTTCACTGTTGCTTCGACTGAAGCAAACTTGACTAGGTTCTGCTGGGAAAGCGCATACAATCTCGTGTAACTTCAAAATAAATATTGCTGATGGATTCAAACCCATCGCGTTTGTGGAGACTAGTTAATTGAATACACAGATATGTGCAAGTTTTATTCACCGCAAAAAGAAGAAAGTAAAACCTTGTCGGTTGATTCCTCGAAAGCAAACCTAGAGCTTTCAATTAACTTGTAAAATTTTCGTTTTTCTCACTGGGTCAGGCCGCGTGTGGCCAGGTTGAGCGTTTATGGACAGCTTCACTGCGATTAACATGTACAGGTAGTTTTTTGCGAAACCCCAAGTTTAAACGAATGGAAAAGTGGTTGGGATGAGTCTGATGTTGACTCAGGTTGTTTGAGTTTTTTCGGGTACAGCTCTAGCTGTTGCTCTATCCCGAATCAGATGAACAAAACGTTAGAATTTTCACTTCTCTTTTGACATTGTCTAGCCGTACCGCTGAATCAATGGCTGCGAATTCGTTTAAATCACGGCGTGCAACGTATCAATGGACGACGACTGCCGAGACCTTTTCGTCCCCACCAGTTGCTACCTGCACCCCACGCCGCACAAATCTGGGCTTTGCTTTTTGCCGGGATATTTCGATCATTTGTCCGAAGTAACTTAAAAAGATTCTGTCATTTTTTCGTTTTCGGGCAACTTTTAGTACTGAAAAAGGCATTGTGTCGTAACTCTTTCGGTCATTAAAAAAAAAAAATCGGAAAAAAGGCACAGATACGTCTCCTTGCCTGGCCCACGGAGTTGACTGACAGGTAATCCAAACACTACCGAAATTGCTGAATGACACAACAAACAGGCTCCTAAGTTATTGGCTAGAAACAACTCCACTGCGCTGCGTCAAACCTTTTCTCGGTTGTTGTTCTTAGAACAATCGCTTCTTCATCGACGACGGGCCGTACTTCGCGTCGTTGGAATGCCTGATCGATTATTACTGCCGCTGTTCGGACGGACTTCCAGCTGAGCTCCAAACCCCGGTTTCTCCCTTCACGAGGTATGTGCAGTCGACACTGGAGATGTCGTCCGCTTGCACTTTGCGGCTGCTTTTGCATAACTACGCTTCTCTGCGCGGGGAGTTGTTATTTGTAGCCGCGTGTGTGCCGCGTGTCTTTTTTCTGTTGCAAGCGCTCGTGAATTTGTCCCATATGCCCGCTCAGCAATTTGCGCGCACCCCGGGCTACAACGCGAGCGGCGGACGAAAGCTATTATCGGCGGCGACCTGTATAGGCGTAGCCAAGGCCCCCCCCCCATATCTTGTCATTTTGTGCTGCGAGAGGCGGTGTCCAAAACAAATACTGTTGCTCGCTCGAAGACTGGCCCCTCCAAAAGTTTGGACTGGCTACGTCACTGGCAATATATACATCGCACCGGCGCCCTTTTTTCTTAACGCTTTACAACCTTGTTTATCGGCGAGCGAATGATGGTTGTCAGTGCGCGCGGACTCCTGTATGTGTGTTTTGCAGCTGGTGGCCGATTTTGACGCACCAGCAACTTCTACGACCGTATCAGGACACATCTCTTGTCTTCATTGGTGGCCGCAACCCCAGTTTGCGAAGCAAGGGTCGTACGCTTCGTGCTTTTCGATTGGTTGAAAGCAAGGGGCGCGACAATCGCTACTAACCACTTAGAAAATTGACGACGCGATTGTTTCGGATCAAAATTTAAAAGACAACAAACACGAAGCAGTCGTCGCAATATACAATACATGGGAATATTGGGGAGGTGCGAATGCAAATCGCGTGCTTAGACGTCATAAGCGATACAAAGGGAACAATGGCAAACTGGAAATACGATTGAAAATCTTGTAAAGGTTACTNATGTGTGTGTTTTGCCTGCGGAGGTCTTGACATTTACCCAGACGCAATAACTACGGGGCAGNATGGAACGATTTCATTACGATCGAATNTAATAAAGACGTGAAGCGAACTNTCACAGACAGTTATGCAGAGGTTTTATTTTTCCATCCGGCCTCCAGACACGGCGACCACCACAAAACCGTTACCACCGGGGCATTTGAAACATAGGTTTTGCTGAAGTTGCTGCCCATAGTTAGACTTGCCTTGCGACAAAATTTTCCTTGCGTTGCGGATCCAAATTCACCGAGTTCTGAAATCTGGAAACAGCAGAACACGGTGATGTGATGTGACTTCATAGTTTTTGGACTTGCAATGCTGTGACTAATATTCAAAACTTCATTTCTTTGCTAGTTTAACGTAAATCTTATTTAATTTATATCCTTTTTTTTTATTTGTAAAAGACGTTACACACCAACGACACACAACCATGGTGCAGCAACCTCGCGCTCTGCCTTTGCAGCGCGTTTTCGACACATTTATTTTCAAAGTTGCCGACATCGTTTCTCACAGCTGCTCGCGTCGTCGTCGCTCTCCTAAGCGCTGCTTGTGCCCAGTGGCTCGAGCCAGTGCTCACCGATGTGCAGCTGCGTAACCCGATGTTCAGCTTAAGTTTCCGCTACGAGAAGACGGGCCCGACGATTAACTGAACTGGGGAGGGATACCCGTCGCTCTTGAGTGTTAACATCAGCGTTTGACTTAACCTAGAGGCATTCAGCGTTTCCTTTCGGTGAGACAATCAGCGCCAACAGGGCATCCGCAGTGTTGCCGGTGAAATATTCGCCAGTATTTATAAAATACAGACATCAAGACTCCAAATCGTCTGTCGTTTTGCTGAAAAAGATGAAAAACTCTTGTTGTAAAGCTGCATTTCCCACAGAAATCAACTTCCACCGCCACTGCCCAAGCCTGCTGCTGAAACGAAGCCTCGAACCGGTATCGACAACAGACCTCCTGCACCAGTCCCAGTGCCATACTCGCCGTCACCGCCTGCGAAGGTACCTGTTACGCAGTTCTGTAGTCAACGCATTTTCCGAATCGAATGCAACGCTTATAGTCTGCGAAGCTTGTGTTTTTTTACAAACCCAACTGCGCGCAATTGTATGTTTTTTTTGTTTTTGTTCAAACCCATTTGATGACCGTCAGTGTTTGTAAGTAACTAATTGCTTTACGTCAAATAGTTGATCACATGTTAATTAGGTTTTGGTTTGCTTTTACCTGCAGCTCTGGAAGGTTACAGGCAGCCTCAGTAAACGCTAACAGATCCTGCTCGCCTGATATCTTTTGCTCAGTTCCTGTAGCAACAGATTGCAACGGCAGCCCACCGGCATTTATTAGGAACTTAATGACGAACTCGTATGCTGCATGTTTTCACTAATAACTACCTTAACTTCCATCTTCCCTGACCCCCCCGCGCAGCCATCGCCAATGAAGAACCACGGCCTCCCGGAAGCCATCCTGTCCGGACAACTCGAAAACATAGACCCGAAGAACATCGTCATGGGCCGCGAACTCGGGCAAGGAGAGTTCGGTTCAGTGCTCATGGGCGTCTGGACCAATAACAGCGGAAAGAAGGTGCGTTTCTTAGCAACCGTACATCTGCAGTGCGATAGCGCGTGCTGGAACAGGAATGAGCAAAAGAGTCCATGCGAAACCGGCTTTAAGTATCGAAACGGTACATCGTCGTTATTTAACGCTTACAGAGAACGCCACATCTTTGGCGAAAATAGCGTTGTTCGCGGTTAGATCAAGGAAACAAACGCTCAGGCCACGGGAGTCGGAAGAATTTCTTCCAGGGAGGGGCCAATTGCTTTTAATTGAAGCATCGCTAGAGAACAGATGCCCGGCTAGGTCAGGTGGTGATCTGTTGAAAGAACTAGCTGGGCGAGCAGTTGCATGTGACGCGGACGTTTCCTTGAGCCCCAATGTTTGCTTTACGCCCTTTTTAGCGACAACAAGCTTAAGTCTTGGTGGCCATTAGGTCGCTGCCACCCACGGGCCCTTATTTCGACGCGTTCTGACGCCTTTCTCGGCGCTTCCAGGTCCCCGTCGCACTGAAGACTTTGCACGGCGAGCACATCAACACTGGGGAGGCGGAGTTCCAGCGCGAGGCCGAAGTGATGATGGGGCTGAACCACCTGTGCATTGTCAAGTTGTACGGCATCTGTCGGGGCGAGTCGCTCATGATGGTATGTGGCGCTGCGCTGTGTCGCTTCATTGCGTGTGGCTTCGATGCTCTTCTGCGATGAATGAAAATGCAAACTGTTGAACTGTATTCTAAAATTGGTTATCGCCAGGGCAAGTTTTTGCAACCTTTTTGATAGCTTGCACTTGCTTCCTAAATACACATAATTTATGTGGTATGATGTTTTTAGCTGGTTCCAGGATTTTTATATCGCAACCTTTTTCTCTTTTACATGCAACTTTTGTAAGTATTGCGCAAAATGCAAAAGTGTGATTTAAAAAACATGCTTTAAAACTATCTCAATACAGTTCGCTTCTCTTTGATGACCGTGTCGAACTCAATAGTGACCTAAAAAGCAATTGTAGAAATGACCCGGCCAATCATCAGTCCAGAACTGTAGGCCAAATTGGTAAATTGCCAAGCAACTTCGTGCAGTGTGGAGCGAAGTTTCAGCGTGCTGCGCAAACTGTTGGCAGAAGTTCGCCATTTCTCCCCAGATCATGTGTGGAAATATTTAGCATTATATGTAAATAAATCGCTTGAGCAAATCACTGTCGTTCAAAATGCTTGTGCATAAATGTAACTATTTTTACTGCAACTTTTGTTAAAAATAAATGCAAATTTCTCACGATTTCATTGCAACAAAAACTTGCCCTAGTTATCACCAATCGAGACTCAAAACTTTATTCGTAGTTGTCAGTAGCTAAGAGTGGAATGCCAATTAAAAGGTCGTTCCGGTGGATGGGATTGAAGAACGTTCTTTTTTGCGGTAAAAACTACGCAGAGCATATACAGAGAATGTCTCTAGAGAGATTTTTTGAGTGAAAATGTGACATGAAAACTGGAACGATGCTGTGGTTAATCAAATTTACTCAGCAACTCTTTTGCGGGCCACTCGGTCATGGATACTAATGGCGAACGATTGACTGTTAAAGATGCGCGAAAAGCAGTCAACGGATAAACACGCGTTGCCGGCGAAGCCTGAACATTCTGCTTAAGAGGTTGCACGTTGCCTTAATGTTAACATGTAGTAAGCAACTTACCGTTATTGCGGCAATTTATATGTTGCATTATTATCGAAAGAAGGTTGTCGTCATTTGGAAATTTTTATAGACGTGTTTATTTGGCCGTGGCAACGAAAGCCTTTCTTCAAGTTAACGTAAAAAGAAACTCGGTTAGTCTAAAAATTAGTGCAGAAACGGTTTTGCTGGTGTCTAAAGAGGAACATTTAATTAAGTTTTATGCAGAGCTACTAAAGAGTGTTGATGGCAGTCCCAAAAAAATTTGCTAAAAATGTTCAGTTATGATTATTTTCCTTGACTTTGCTGCGTCCTGTTGGAAATAATTTACTTCCCGGCGAGAAAAAGTTCAAAAGCAAAAACTTCGCATCTGCGCTTCTCATATTGGACTCTGCGTAGATCCAAGATGGGATTTTTTCACAGTCTCGTCCTTGATATAAATGTGGGAAGATTTTTTTGCGGAAACCTGAATAGTTTTCTCCTTAAATTTTTCTCCTGTTTCGGGTGCGGCGCCGTGAGGAGGGAGTAAATCACGCGTTGAGTTCGAAAATGGGAGGTTTGATGCTTGAGCCACGACCGCGTCTTGTAACCGAGCAGCACGTGGCTGTCAAATGCTGCGCGGACGCAATGTCACTATTCTTCTTTCGTATGCATACACATGAGCACATGTTGGTCGGCACTTTGTTTTAGCAAGATATTCCAAGGTCTAAGGTCTACCTCATAGACGCGGAGGTTTAAATTTGGTGCAATCACGCAGGTGTGGTGGTGTGCAGTCTGCACCTTGCCACATTCACACTGTCGTTTTAACAGCGCATTATGTGGCTGGTAGCATGTCGCCAAACTTTATGACAGGCTACCTTATCTCAAACACCTCGCTGCGGGGGAGGAGTGGGGACGTGACACAACCAACGAGCTCACATAACAGAACGCAACCGGTTAAAAACCGTTTATCACCTTCCCTCGCCTCCGTTCTTCCCCCGTAGAAAGGTGTTTGAGATAAGCTGGCCCGCAACGCCGTACCCGGCCGACGGGCTCACCGTTGCGTGACCAGAGACAGCACGATCTTGCGTCTGACGTGCTAATCCACGATGGTGACGTGGTAATTAGGGCTGCGGTGAGGAAGGTCAAAGTAAGTTCGCGCGGTCGTCACGACCACTCTGCAAACGAAATTTTCACCGAACAACAACAATCGCAGGCGAGAGTTCACCGCCAGCTTTTTATCCTGACATACGATCAAATCTTTGCCAAAGGTCAGGTTCGTCGGAAAGTTTTCTGCTCGTGCCCTGGACAGCTTGACACCAGGTTCTTAACAGCGCCGGCCAGCACGTTTCGTTGACTGCTGTGAAGCGAGGGGTCGCCACAAAAGCGATTGCTTGCGAACGCGCACTCCCGCGCCCATTTTACGATCTTTGCTGGCTCGCAATGATGAGAGGCTAGCTCGGGTGGCCACAGAGGTATGACTTGTATCGTACGACGTCTTCACTCCCACATGCAACGCAGTTAGACTCAAGCATGCACGGCAGTAACAGGGAACACACAGATACATGAAAAAACACGACTATAGATATGTGGCGTTAATAGAAAAGCATACGCTTATGCCGCAACACGATTCCTTTGATGAAACACAAGCATAGATATATGTGGTACTAATAAAGAGCACACGCTTGGATCGCATCAACACCGTTGCTTCAGTGTTCAGCACCTTGCATGGTGCTGCGATGAGTTCCAAGTGGACTGATTGATAAAATACATGGGGAAGTGGGAGGCTGCGAAGGACCAGGGGTCATTTGGACTGCAGACCTCCCGGGACAAAACTTCTTGCAGTGTAAAGGGAACAATTAATAGAAGTAAATAAAAATATGTTGCTCTGAGTATAAGGTTTGTGACAAACTGTGGTACGAACATAAGTTTAATGAAATGTGTCGCGTGGCTGGATCAGAAACAGTTGAGTTCATTTTTTTTTATAAACTCGAATCAGATCAGGTAATGAGTGTGGGAAAAAAACAAGCGGTGGTAAAAACGTGTCTGAAAATTCGTTTGCTGCTGTAAGTCAATGCACACATCATGTCTGGAAGGTCGGCTTCGGAGGAACTAAAAGCGGTTCGCGGTATCCGCTGTCACATACCTGAGCAGGCTTGAACGTAAGATCGGGACTAATGGCCTAAATTATTCGCTATCTCTGCTCATGCGATGTCAGGGTCCTGGGAATAAACTTTTCTTCATTCGAAACGCATGCTTGGTGGCGGAAATTTTTTGAAGATATTTATGGACTGATGTGTAGTGGGTTGCACGCGGGACTGGTATGCAACCTTCCAGTTATACCGTTGCACTGTCGCCATTATGTTGTGGATTATAGCCGCAGCCGTTGTCTCATTGGGCCACGATAATGCCTCGTTGCGTTAAAGTGTCAGAAACGTGAAATTCTGCTGGCGTCTTAAAAATATGCTTGCATCAGCTCAGCCTGCGTGTTTGGCTGGTTTTCTTGTGGAGAAGCTGAAAAGCAATAATACAGCTTGCCATGATCATACTAACGTGGAAATACTTCAACGAAGACACGACTTGTATTTTTGTTGAAGTCATCGAAGATAAGCATTCATTGTTGCTTTGCACCTCTTTTGCATGCGACAGCAAACCGAACCCGTAGACCAGGCCGATGTATCTAAATCTATGCAGGTTGTGAGTAAGTATCAGAGGCAAGTTTCACTGTTAGACCGTGTGGAGAGTTATTTAAAATATTGCAATCAGGTAAGCATAATGATTGAAAAGTGCCTGCACATGACAATGCTCACACAATAAGCACCTTGTTACGACTCAGCCACACCAATTTTACTCGTAGGACCGAGTGTCTGGGCTCAGGGAAAGCGCAGTCAAGCTGCTCGGTCTCACCTGCAAGGCTGTTTTTTTCGGTCGTAGACCGATGTTTTTATAATGACCGAAAAGTTAAGTCAATTTGGTAAAAAACGTCCGAAAACGGATGATGACAGATTTTCAAAGCTATTTCGGCATCTCAGCGAAAGAAAACCAGCTTTGAGGATGCCAGCATCCCGCGGGCATACTCACAATGAAGACGGCGCAAACACAGACATATTTGGGTATATTCTCCTTCGTTTGGGGCCGCGCTCCCCATTGATTACGTCACCAAGCGCTCTGATCATCTTTCGAAACCAGGACACCCAATCATGAGTCATTCCGGGTTCGGTCATGCCTGGTGGCAACCCACGGTCGGATCTTCGAAGATTTACAATTGATGGCGATACCAGTGGAACGGTTTAAAACTTTGATGACGACCATGTTTTATTTTCGCTGGTAATAAGTAACAATTAAGTTGTATCCCAGCAAACAGTGGTTCTGTACAGCGATGAGGATTTGGCTGTTTTCAGAAGTGGTTTGGCCGCAAATATTTTGTTCGGCCTTTTGGCCTTTTTTAATATTTTTGCAAATTTGATCCAACTTTGACATAATCTTGACCGAAATGGTTGAAAAGCACTGATGTAGAGTCCAGACAACCCGCCTTTCCGCTTGGAGACGGTTGCAGATGTACCTACAAAACATGAATTTTGCGGAGTGGATCGTCCACTTTTGTTCGCGCTTCTTCAGTCAATGAAACCGTTATTCGCAGGTTCAAGAGTTGGTCGCCATGGGATCGGCCCTCGACTACATTTTGGATTATCCGAGTCACGTGACTTTGACCGACTTCAAACTGTGGGGCGCGCAGATCGCCAGCGGGATGAACTACCTGGAGGAGAAAGGGTGAGTAGTTCTTGCTTCGAGTTTTGTAATTGCTTGTTGATTGAAAAACAATGATATAAAAACGTTTGCAAAGTACAATCGTGTATACGAGGCAATGGCTTGGAGAAAAAAAAGCAGAAAGGACAGGCGTGTCTTTTCGACGTGTTTCATTTGATGGTTGTCGGCAACAATTAAAAGTTCAAGGTTTGCTGCAACTTTTCGAGGAATCAGTCAACTGGGCTCTGCTTTCCTGACTTTGCGATGATTCGATCTTGCGCAGATCTGTTCTCAAGTAACAAGACCACACAAAGGCCAGAAAAGCGAATCTGTCGAGCAAAATTTTTAAAACAGGAAATTGATTTCACGTAATTCTACATCGTCAGTCTACATCTTATGCATAGATAGGACCTTATTAAAAATTGCTGGTAATTCAACTGCGTCGCCAATGTAGAGACTAGTTACCGTACTTGTTGTTTGCTAGTTTTCATCTTCTTAACTGCCTTCTTTCGTCATGACATCCATTTGGACTATTATTGCTGCATTGGCGACGCAGTTGAACTCCCCCCACAGGTGGGAGCAATAGTGTATTTTTTCAGGGGTAGCCAAAAGAGGTGAAATTTCGTTTTTCTTCTCGGAACAAAGAAAACAACTTTTTTACTTAAAATTTCATAAGAAAATGTAAACTTCCAAAATCCCCCCTACCCTCCTTCCTACGCCCATATCTGTGTATTGGATATCCAGTCAAAGCTCCACGTCTGCCGTATGGTCCAACATGGCAGTTGTCGCTGATGTGTGGTCAGCGACGAAAGTGCGCACGGCAGAACTTCGCCTGCTTGCGCCAAAAACAGTTTCGTCGATCCAAACCGCGCCATTTAGGTTTTGCAGCAGACGTTGGACATGACGCAATTTCCTGTTTCCGCTCTTTCCTTCCGAGACGCGTCGCGACTTTTTCGCGCGACACTGATCTCTGCTGTTTCTTCGCGAAGGTTCGTCCATCGCGACCTGGCCCTGCGGAACATCCTACTCGCTTCCAAGCAGTTGGTTAAAATATCCGACTTCGGCCTTAGCCGCGCCGTCGGCGCCGGAAGTAACTACTACAAGGCGTCGGCTGGCGGGAGGTGGCCCGTGAAATGGTGAGCGTTGCAACTTCCGTCAAATGCTTTTATAGCGGATACACTACACTGTCGAGTGCTTCTATCGGCCAAACAGAATGGATTTGTTCAGCAACTTCGCGCTAAATCGCCATGTCGATTTTACGTTTCTATTTTAAAACCAGGCCCGTAGCCAGGTTTCAAGTTTTGGAGGGCCCTTCTTAGGGGGGAAAGACTCTTGTTTATATTTTGTTATCATATGTTGTTTCATTTATATAAAAAAAATTGGGAGGACACTGCCCGTGCATGTTCCCCGTGGTTACGGGCCTGCTCAAAACCACGTGTCCTATATGGCTACGTAGGCGATTTCGACGCTTGTGACTGCTTCGTTGAACACGTAAAGGCAAAAATGTCATCTGTCCTATTCTCGCACCGCACTCAAGCTGTTGTTCAACTTCGCAGGTATTCCCCGGAGTCGATAAACTACGGCACCTTTTCGTCGAGCTCGGACGTGTGGAGCTACGGCGTCACGTTGTGGGAAATATTTTCTAAAGGCGACCAACCATACGGGACAATGACCGGTGCCCAGGTAGGGGGATCGCTTTATGGCTGGGCTTATTTTTTCTGTCATAGACTGGATATTTTTTAAATGACCGAAAAAAGTAAGTCAATTCGGTCAGCATGATCGACAAGATGGGCTAGTGATTACTGTTACGGTGAGTTTTAATACTGTTACGGGACAAATGACTGACATGTCACAGCGAAAAAAAGAACAGCTTTATGGAATGCATCCGATGTCCCTGGCATCCTGTCGCACCCCCCCCCCTTCCTACGCATTTTCCCGGAGTAGAATTTGAGGTTTCTTGTTTTTTTTCAGTTTATTAGCAAATGTTAAATTTGAAAATCTTTGTTTTTTTGGTTACGAGACTCGTGGTTAAAATGAAATGGATTCGTGAGTAGAACAGGCGACCACTGCTTGCACTGTTTACAGTATATTACCAGGAGTCCGTGTAACCGAAGCATTGGTGGACAGCTGTTTTTTATCGGTCGTAGACCAAAACGTTTTTGAAATGACCGTAAAATTTAAGCCATTTCGATCAGAATGTCTGCAAATATAGGCTAATGAACACTGTTATGGCGAGTTTTAATAAAACTGTGAGACAAATGACCGAAATGTTTCCGTGACCAAAATGTCTCAGCAAAAAATGACCGCCATGTGTCAGCGAAAGAAAGAACCCAGGTGGACAGTGCTTGGAAGTGCAGACCGCACTGTAGCGTTGTTCCAGTTCATCATATTCCCTTTTGAAAAATAAATTCCTGACGCGTGCGCTTGTCTTGTGTATAAATGAGTTGTTACGAAATCATGTCGGCGTTCACGGAAATTAACAGGAAATGGAAAGTTCCGAACACGGCAGAAAACTATTGCATTTTCTCCGATATTTTTTTGCAGATTCCCCTCTTGCTGTTTTTGTTTCGACTCTCTCTCCCTTTTTTATGTTTTTCAATCAGCTGCTGTTTACAACTGCGCGGCTTCGCTACAATCCGCAGACAAGTTATGGACAGTATAATGCACGAGTTTCAAACTAAAATTGCTCCGAGGGTCAAATGCGGACTTTGAAGTAACTCGAGGGGCGCATTATGACGTTGGCACAACAATGGCGGTGCCTGAACCTTATAGAAACAGCTTTTACATCTTATTTTCTACGAAAGATATCATCAGTCATAGGCAAGTCATTTCTAGCCGTCTCTGCGTTCGTTAAAAAGGGACTTGTTCACTCGCTAGCCGAGCTCTTTCAAACACAGGTGAATAAACCAAATAAGGTAAATGTTAATCGCCTGAAAATTTCCAAAAAGTATCGGGGACGCACAAAACGCCGTCGCGGGCCGCGTGTTTGAGACCCCTGGTGTGACAAAAGCAAAGCGTGCAGACTGTTCAAGTTGTGCTTGGAGGTCTCATTGACGTGTGTGCTTCAGGTTATACAGTTCATTGAAGACGAGAAGCGAAGATTGTCCCAACCGCATGGGTGCCCGGACAAAGTCTACCAGATCATGATGAAGTAAGTTCAAACTGTGCAAGACTCCAACACCAGTGTGCTTTTTGTGGTGATGACGACTTCACTTTAATTAACGTTTTTGTGATTGTAACTTTAGCGCCGGTTCAGCGTTACACTCAGCTACTGCGCGCTGATCTGAAACCCTCATTCAGCAAAGCCTCTCAAGCACTGGTGTGCATTTACCTCCTACTTCAAACTTCTACAGGGTTCCCACGCGGTATTAAGAGTATTAAAAAGGTGTTGAATTTCAAAATTGGTTTTCAAGACATTGAAAAAGCATTGAATTTGGCCAAAATGTACATTAGGTATTGAATAAGTATGGAAATTCTAAATGGAAAAGAAATCAGAAGTTTCTGAGCAGAATTAAACTGAAGGCAAAGCACTTCATTATTCATGCAATATGTAAAACTGAGCTTCATGATTAAAAATTTTGAGAAATGAAGATAAGGCAGGGTATTGAACTTTTTTAATTTAGTATTGAAAAGGAATTGAAAAAGTATGGAAAATGGTTTTCAAAAATGTGTGGGAACCCTGCTTCTAACTTTCGAATAGATCTGTAAGTCGGTCTCAGCCTTGAGATCGGCTCTTTCCCACTGAACCTGTGTATTACACAACAGATGCTGGAATTACAATCCACCCGATCGACCGACCTTCAAGCGACTGAACCAGACCTTCCGCAATGACCCTGACTATTTTAACATGCAAGTCCCGGGACACCGGGACCAGGTGGACAATTAAAGGACGAGATACGCGCCAGACACCTGCGAAGACTTCTCTGTTCCAAGCGTTAGGACTTGACAGTGCCATGCAATGCACACCGATGAGCGACACGTTGGTATGTGTTGCTTGCCGTGTACACAGCGTGTTGCCTGCCGCGTACGTGTTCTTCTATCGGTTGCCGGACGGGAATAACGAATCAAAGCGAATGCAGCCACGTTGCTGCGGTGATCAGTTTTTATTCGTTTGTAAACGCGGTTGCCTGTCATACTCAAGTTTTTCTGTTTTTTTTTTTTT
>JGI24159J19872_10007215_pt1 | contig 14571 bp, 8 predicted proteins | sample Ectturendosymbi4_FD_19872 | JGI IMG/M metagenome (IMG submission 19872) | reverse complement strand
CCCCCCCCCCCGTCTAGAACGCATCATCGGCCACTTCATGGAGAACAACATACAATGACGACCTTGCAATTAACCACTACCAAAAACGAATGAAACAACAAAGCAAGGATCGTTTTCCTTGGGTGTGACGCACAGATGTACTTGAATGAACAACACACACGGTAATGATTTGGGTGAAACTAAGTTGGAATTCTCGAAAAAAACTAACTACGTTGTGTGGTTGTTTCAAACACGACTTTGTAAGACTTCCAATTTTTAGTTTTATTTCATGTACAAGCCCGTGTACTAAATGAACAAAAAACACTCAAAAAAAGATGAACTAATGCAAACGTAAGCCAGACTGCGCTAACAAGAAAATAATTTTTTCCGTTTCGCTCAACCTCAATTTATCGACATTGACACACCGTCTGTGAATCTTGTTGCTGCATTTCCCGCCTCAGCGCAAAAACATCCTGCACTTCAGTTCATCGTCAGTAATGTGTGTTTTGGAACAAACCGATAAAAAACAGCATTTCACGCTTTACAAGCTCTTACCAGAAAGTTTCACACTATCCGCCAATCCGTATGGAATGTAAGTGAAAATGAACATCATCCCCAGTTCCAAAGATGGTGTTTGACGCAGGTCGACATGCTTCATCAAGTATCCGATTAAACAACGTTAAGGAAATGTCCAAAGCACCATATGAGAAGGTGAAGTGATGATGTTATGAACAACTTAACAAATGTCTAACCTGCTGATGTGGGTCAATGATCACGGGGCTGATTACGGGGGGAGGGGGTTGAAATTGGCCAATCAAACGCACGATGCATGCGCCTGAGCCATGGACAGCGCTCTGAAAATACCGACCTATCAAATACCGAGCGGGAGAAGAGCTATTGATAGTTGGGGGGAGTTATTTTGAACAATGCACCTATGAACAACTGCAACTTCTGCGGGCGAAAAATATTTTTTCTTTTTTGGTAGAAGATTGAAAGCTGTGAGTGCGGCTTTGTATCCGGCAGAATTTGAAAAACTTCAAATGAAAAATCATCAAGCATCAGTTTTGACGTGCACAATCCGAAAATGCATGCTTTAATAATTTAAGAATTAATGTATCGGGTATATTCGCCAAACAAACCGTGCTTCACAAAATCCGCCCCACCCAGCATCAACAGGTTCAGGTATTGTCAGAAGCTCAAAGCTGTCGATACTCGTATAAGCGCACTGGACTTGCTAACAGTCACCATGGAGCAATCAACAGCACAGAGTTTGAGATTTGACCTCGGTATAAATCTGAAGTCTGCCTTTCCCGAATCTAAATGGACATTCGGTCAAATCGACTTCAGATAATATTTCTGGCTTCCATACAGAACGTGAAAACGAAACGAATGGTATAAAAAAGAGGAACAAGTACCTTGGCAGTTTTTACTTATATGCGAACACCGCGTTGCTTTTTTCGACCTGCACGGAAAAATGCGCTCATTACAAAATAATTTATTTGCAGGCGAGGCCTATCTTTGACGTTACAAGAAAGCAAACTTTTCTTTGACCGGTTTCGCTTAAAATAAACTTCAACAAAAAGGATATCAATGCACTGATCAGAGCAATGAAGACACCGAGCAGTGCAGAACCAACCATCATCCTCATGAAGTCAGCTATGGTTAGGAAAAATGCATTTGAGCCCGAAGCACCATGAGCAATGCTGTCCGCTCCAAGTTCCTGGAAGGTACTGCAACAAAACAAATGCAAAATCGACTGCGGGGTTGTCAGCGTAAGTATTCACGCAGGCCATCTTCATTGCTTGTATTCTTTGGCCTGAAACTTGGTATTTTAATTTTGCTGACAGCAATTGGCGGAAGGCCGAAGCCTGAAATTTGCTTCTTGCCGGGGCGGTTGGGGAGAACGCTCTTGCCCAAGGAGCGCTACGGCGATTCACTCAGTGGTCGTGGATCGAACACCCAACCTTCAAATTTAGAGGCGGACACTTTACGCTGAGCTAATGCCACCCCCGACTTTTTAAACAAACACACACGGCCACGAACAGCACAGCTGTCTACTGCTGCATCATTTTCAAAATCTTAACGATTCTCTTAAAGAGCTAAACTGCTTGTAAACTGAACACAACCTGCCACTATGATGAGGTGTTCATGATAATCACTTGGAAGGGACAAACGTGCTCATTGAAAGTAAGTTTTTCGGCAGTGAAAACCCGTTATTGCCAGCTGCACTTCCAAGCAATATCGACACATCAAGGTCGGTGCGGAATTTGACAATGGCAGCACTGAAACTATTCCCTATTATTATGTTACGTAACACTTATTGTTACTAGGTTTGAACCATACAGACGTCATCACGCTTTCGGCTGCAACAGAGCGCTAAGAAAAGGCTTCTACAGCATGAAACCTCACAGGTGCGAAGGATGCATCTTACGCATTACAACGAATGCCGCCAAACAAGCATGTTCTTGTTAACAACGTATTAAGATGTTTTCCGCTGATGGAATTTGACCTGAATCATAAAAGCAATGGGGTACTTGGAAAAACTTACGTTTTGCAACAACCAGGGCTACCTTGCGTTGAAGTATTAGTTTGATGAGATTCAAGCCCCAGATTGGCTCAGACTGGCCCGGTTCAGCCAACAGCAAACGTAACAAACAGAACCGAGATTTCCTCTTTGAGCTGCACTGGGTGGCGCAATTGCGTCGTGCGCAAATACCATCTGAAGCGCACTTGTCAGCTTCACGCTTGGCGCTGGTAACCAAGCCGTGTCATTCCATTCCAATCCCAAACTGCGCCACTTACATAAACACACTTACTTGGTCAAAACAATCGACACAGCGTCGTTGAGGATGCTCTCGCCAAACACCAGCATGTTCAGGGTGGGGTCAACGTTGAGAGCTTTGAAGATAGCGATGGTTGCGACAGGGTCGACCGCGGACACGAGCGATCCGAACGCGAAGCTGGAACAGAACACGGCCGCGGTACGAGTCTTGCCGTTTGAGAAAAGCGAACTCGCTTGTGCAATCCGTTGGTAAAACGCTCGCTTTTTGTCGATTAAAATACGTGGAGTTTGAACCGCTCCAACCGCTAAGCTAAGAACAGCAGCAAATGATGCCATAAACTTAATAAAAACAACGGAAAGCCTCGCCCCTAATGCACTTACATCAACTCAACATCATTCAACCACGGCAATGAAACTTAAACGGGGAAATGCAGTTTGGAGAAAACGTTCACTGGCAACTGAAAATTCTGAGCAGCTCTTGCAAAAGTTATTTTCAGCAATTGTCAGTTTGGTGTTGTATAAAAATTTGTAATTTTGTATTCGAGCAGGCGGCATAACTCAGTCTGTTAAACACTCTTTAGCTCAGTCACAACAACATTTCGACCAAGGCAGCAAGTGTTCTCCACTGATTGTTTGCGCATAAAGCACATTCTGTCGAAACAGAAGCCACTGGTTCACAGCGGATGCAACAAAACAAAGTCGGAAGTAGTTTGACGCAAGCATTACAAAAGTTCATTTTACAGCCAACAGTGTACACCAACCTATCTGTCAGTGTCAAGTTAAAGGCAATTCCTGCCACTCCCATCAAGTAGATTCCTCCCCCAACCACCATCGCTGATATGAACGTCCCGATAACGGCGAACACAAGAATGGAGCCGAAATTTTGAAAGAAGTTTCCCTGAAGAGAGAAAACCTCGATTAAGCCTTGCACGACTTAGAACTTCTTTAGAAGCATTCACACGAGCCGCACAAGCCACCCCCATGCACCATCCGACCCCCATGCACCATCCGACCCCCAACGCACATGCCACCCTTATCCGACCCCTCTAGCGCGCAACTTTTACGCAGAAGTTCGGATATCAGCAGCGTTAACAAGTAGGTAAGGAAAGTACCGCTTTAAGCTGCTGCGACCAAGTCAATTAAAATTGTTTACTAGCTATGGGCGTCGGAAGGTCAGGGGCAAGACCCCTGGATTTTGAAATTTGACATTTTTATGTTACATTTTTAGCTAGGTCGTTTTCTTAGTTTCGAAAAGGAAAGATTAGATTTCGCCCCCCCTTGAAAAAATCTTTACGCCCCACCCCTGGAAAAATCCTTGCGACGACCATATTAGTAGCAATTCACTAGAGAAGCAACGAAGGTCTTGGGGTAAGTTGGGCAGCAGTCATTCTTCACGGCGAGACTGAAGGGACAGTCGAGCAAATATAGGATGCTGTATTGGATATTGCTTCACTGCAGTGACAGATGAGCTTGATACCGTCGCAAAGGATAACACTACTTTGCGAAAAGAAGTTTTTGCAACGGTTGGATGGCGCAATAAGGAGACTTGTGGCCACAGGTTGTTGAACAATGGCGCATATAGGTTTTGTAGGAAAAACTATTGCTTTTGAGAAGTGGGCGAGTAACCGTTCGATCGGAAGGCGACTTTGCAGTCGATGCAGTGACTAATGCACGCCAAAGGAAACGCGTTTTGTCGAAGTAGTTTTACCACTGGTAAGCAACTATGTGTTTGTATTAAGCAACACTTTTTAAAACGTCGAACGCCTCGCATTCTACAAATTACGCAGAACAGTGATTTTTAACAGCAAGTTGCTGATTCCCTTGCTACCCTGCTGCCAAAAGAAACCTCGTTCTAGAAGTCAGTGAGTAATATCTTCACAATACACTAGGACTAGATTTCAGGTTGAAGGTTTGGAATGGAAACACACGTAAAATTATTGGTCGAAAGCTTTCCACAGAACAGCACACCTTGTGCAAAGTGAACAACATACCTTGTGTAAATTGTATCCAGCTTCAAAAATAATTGGTGGTAACAGCAACAAGAAGAAAGTATTGGGAGAAAGCATTTCTTCAGCCTGGAATTAAAACAATTTCGTTTAAATACCCTTTTAACAAATACACGTTAATTCCAAAGCGCCAATTTTGACAGCAATTAAAAAAGCAGACAGTCTACTACAATCATAAGGAAACTCTAGTTCAGCTACGTACGACCCAACTATCTTTATGGTCCAAAAATTGTATCTCCATTGTAATGAGGGTTACATATCAATGCACCTACACTCTATCCGCAGCACATTGAGTTTAGCCGAAGCCANTGAAAGCGTTTGAATCGTCACTGCAATGGTAACGACCGTTTGGCACGTCGAATCACTCNGCAACTGTGATGTCACAGGCAAGTTTAGTGCCCATGGAACAACAACGGTAGAAATTCGAAAAGAAATCATGTCTANCGCAGTGCAGGGCTGCATATGAAATGACATGTGTATATCCAATGTTGAGATTTTTGACAAACACGCTTATAGAGCGTAATTGACTTTGCAGGCTTGTGTCGAGTTCACAACGCACCGCTGGTAACGTGTGCGCAGAAAACAATTGATTTTGTTACGTGGCGTTTTTTTCCCAAGTTACAGTTCAAAAAGGATCTTTTTTTTCAATTTGAAACAAAATTTCCGTTCAACACTTTTTGTAGTTTCTCTTGCAACTCATAACATCCTGCAGCAAGATGTCACGCCTTAGGACAAATCGTGTTTGTTGATCGTGCCCAAGAACTGAGCAGCTGGGATTTCGGAAATGTTGCAAGCTGGTCCATCCAGCAAAACAAACGAACCTCGCATCCTGTGTTTTGAACTCATGCTCTGTCTGCCTTTGATCACAGTCGATCCGACGCAAATGTGTGAGATATTCCGTGTTCATGAAAAACGCCACGAGCTAAAACAATTGTCGGTGTATGATGTAGTCACTTGTGCGTCATTAAGGTTCATTGCTTGTGTTGTGCGATCGACGACTTTAAAACACAAAGTGATTCGGCGCCGATTTAAGATCGTACTGAACACATGTTGCGTATACATCATTACTTATATGTCGGAAGAGCGTATCGAACCAGCGCTTTGGTATCAGAGGCACATTCACAACTGTAACAGTTTTTCCATGACTGCAATATAAAGGCACTTAGGGACCGATGCTAAACCGTGGCGTATCTTACGTCCACAGAAGAAACTACTTCGGTGGCTCCAAAGAAAATGTATGTAGCATTTGGTGGCACTATCGTCCACTGAGTCCCAAAGGATAAAACAAACAGACACGTGCGCCACAACGCTGTTTCGTTAAGTGATTCTGCCGCCTGCAAGATCCATGCTCACTCGTTCCCCGACATGAAACATGGCGTGACCAGTTTTGTGCAAAAGTATGTATTCGAAATAAGAGCAGCAAAAAAGCGTGTCTGATCAAAAGCCATATTGAAAATCTTTAACCGCGAGAAAAAAACTTCATGGCAACAAATTAGCTATTTATCTATTTCAACACGATTCCATTGTCGACATCTGGTTTTATCTAAAACCATAAACATAAGCCAATAGTCTTACCAGCCAATTACCAACACCAGCTTTCTCCATGATCTTCACAATTCCACCAATCACAGCACCTGAAAAATTGGAACTTCGCAACAGATCAGTACCCCATGACAAGATATAAGATCACTTGAGTAGAATTACGCAAAAACGAAAATTTATCATAATGGAACAGTTTTGCCATTAAACCCGATACTCACACATATACTTGACACACCAATATATACATGATCATTCAGATTTTTACGATGCTGTCCAAAACCTTTCTGACATTTAAAGACAAAATAAATCATTATCTCAATCTGGTGACAAGCAAATGCCAGTATTACGGAAAACCACTTGACATGGTTTGCGTCAATAGTCGTTCAGGTTGTATTTCAAGAGGCACTTCAAAAATGCTCAATACACAAAGAGATTTGGTCAATAAATTTGGAACAAAAGGTAATAGCATCACGCCCTTGAATGTGAGAATTACTACAGTGGCTAAAACAAATTAAAAACAAACTTTACAAATTTTATCACTGTTCTAGAACAGAGCACAGTTACCAACATTACTTGTCACTTCCTGGCGCACATCACAAAGAAACACAGTTAAACAAATTCGGCAATGTCATTGGCTTCTCACCTAGAAATACAACAGCAATGCTTTCTGGCAGCAAATGGAACTTTAGTCTGATCAATCCATGAGTCAGCAAAATGCACAAAGCTACATATAAAAAACATGCTTCAGTGAGATAAGTCACATTACGTAATATATTGTTCTTACAGCTCAAAGCAACAGTAACCCTGAATTATTATCAATTCTAAATAACAGCACCGAATTCTTTTGCAACGTGTAGTGTGAAGCAACGACTGAGTTCCAACTGATAGGCATGCACTGAGCAAGCTTTGCTTAATTCATCAATATCATAACTTTCTTCAAGACACCAGTGTAGGTAATAATTTCCATTATAGCATGACTAGATGCTACAAAGGATTTTAAAACTAAAACAGCAAGATGAAAAACGATCGACAGACAGAAACTTTTTACATTTTTCTGGAATAAAATAGTTCTGGCCAGTGGTTCTAACTGGGGGGCATGCTTCCCAACACTCAATCCATTATTAAGAACCATGATCTGATGGCTATTAGAGTCCTGCATGGGGCAGGTTGTGGGTACCCGCATTTGCGGGGCAGGAACCTGCATTGCTTTGTGTGCGAGTGCGGGTTGAACTTGCTGCAGGGCAGGTGCGGATTGTACTTGGTGCAGGTGCGGGTTGAGAAATTCTTTGTGCAGGTAACTGAGTGTTGAGCCCATGGGCATCGGAAGGATTTTTTCCAGGGGTGGCCACTAGGGGATTTTTCCAAAATTTTTCCAGGGGGGACCAAAAGTGGTGAAATTTGGTTTTTACCCCTCAAAATTGAAAAAACAACCTTTTTTGTTGAAATTTTCAAAATCCAGGGCGGGGCCAAGGCCCCCCTGCCAATGCCCATGGTTGAGCCAAAGGACATGAACTTAATCAGCTCAAAATATCGTAAAACACNTGGATGTACAGTACTAGAGTTGTTTGCCAGCATTGTACTTAGGACAGTAGGCCTGCAGCAACTATTACATTNTGATGTAACAACCCATTGTTGCAAAACATTAGCTCAGACTCTTGCCATGTGGTGGGCAAGTGAACATTTTCCATTGCTACCGTCGTACTTGGTAAGGAATAATTCAGTCTAGCAGCACTTCTACATGGATAAAACAACGCTTAACGCACAGCTAGTCACAACTGGACTGAAACTTGTTTTTATCACCACCTCAAATCTGTTGACTGAAAGATCAGATCTGCAGAAAGTTTTGGTTTGGTTGTCAATGAAAAAGAATGAGTAGCTTGATTTTGCTGCTTGTTAGACTTGTCCTAAGATATTATGAGTGGGGCAAGTCTTTCAACTTTTTTTACAGCTTCCAACAGCTTCTGAAATACTCAGAATTTATGTAGTACGATGAGCTGGTTGCAGGAATTTTATATTGCAACTTTTATCAAGGCCTATTGCACAAAATGTAAAAGTTTGATTTAAAAAACATGCTTGAGAACTATTTCAGTATAGTTATGTTCTCTTTGATAACTGATTCGAATTGAATAATGACCTAAAAGCAATTGTAGAAATGACCCGGTAAAACAAAAATCAGCCCAGAACTGTAGGCCAAATTGTTAAATTACCAAGCAACTTTATGCACTGTGGAGTAAAGTTTTAGCATGCTACGCAAACTGTTGGCAAAAGATCGCCATTTCTCACCAGATAATGTTTGGAAATATTTAGCATTAGGCCTATATGTAAATATTCACTTGAGTAAATCACTGTCGTTTAAAATGCTTGTGCATAAATGCAATTTTTTACTGTAACTTTTGTTAAAAATAAATGCATATTTCTCACAATTTTATTGCAACAAAAACTTGCCCTAGTTATGAGTTTTTAGTAATTTTCAGACAGGTGTGGGTTTGAGATTGAAAAAGTGCGGGGCGGGAGCAGGTTGGGATGGTCTGTGGGGTGGGTGCGGGTTGTGCGGGAAAAATTTCTCAAACTCCTTTGGGTGCGGGCTTAAATTTTGCGGGTGCGAGGTGGGAGTGGACACAAAATTTTAACCCGCACAGGACTCTAACAGCTATACACTGCCTCTAATAAATGATTTGGAAAAGTTGTGTGTGAAAAAGGTGAACATGCAATTCTCTGATTCTTTTAATAACAAGAATGATTCGCATGTGTGCAAGAACAATGTTTCATGATGCAGTGGATATGATATTTTGCTTGTTGATTTACACAGACCAGCTTCCATCATATGGCCAATGCTTTGTAACAAAGTTTTATATAAGCACAGAGGTAGTGTCTCTAATATCAGCACTTTTCCAATTACATGAAACACCATTTGCTTCAGCTGGTGTGACACCTGTTTTGTATTTTTGCTAGTAAGTATACTTTTCAAAAAGTGGCTGGAGTAAATAGTTAAATTAAACTACAGCTTCTTAATTGACCTTCATCAGAATCAGGTTATAGTGAATCCTGCACTGCAGGCAGATACACATTATACAATTGTTGAGGTGTAATCTGACTTTGCAAAACACAACTATGGCATTTAAAAAAGCTTCAAAAAGCACATTGTGTGTTGAAATAAAGCCCTTGTATAAAGTACTGGAAGTAATTACACTGGTCAACATTTTGGCAGCTTTACAAATTACAGCAACACAAATTTTAAAATTAAAGAACAATATCCTATACAAACCTGATTAAATTTTATCTTTACAAGGCACACCACTATATTTAAGTATTTTAGAACAAAATTCAACAAATCCTGTTCCTAAAAGTCATCACTACATCCCATTAATTTACAAAATTTCAAACTAGTCCATATTAATCTTCTTTCCATGAAAGTTACTAGAACATTAGCTGAAAATTTGGTCAATGAATCAGAAAATTTTTTATCCCACACCAAGACTAATAGCTTATTTTGCATATAAGTCCATTTTTTGTAAGTCCATTTTTTGTTTACACCAGTGGTTTCCAATGTTGGCCATATTGCCCACTAGATAGCAATTATGCAATTATAAAAGCACAAACGGAAATGAAATGTGGGAACAATTGTGCTGTATAATCAAGAAAACTGGCAAGAATTTGTGTACATGCAAGATGCTATATGAAAAAAACAGTACAAGCATGTCCAATTAAATCATTTACAGTATTTTTTTGTAAATTCCAGAATCAAACTAAGCAACTTATTCTTTCCAGAATCAAACTAAGCATCTTATTCCAGAATCAAACTAAGCAACTTATTCTAACTTGTGCCATTTCTTGTTGCTTCCACAGAACCTATGTTTCGCACATTACTGATGTAACAACAGCCTTACTTAATCAGACTAGTACAATTGAGTTAGAAGTGGATGAATTCTAATTTTTATTTGCACTGACTGTTTATTTAAGTGATGCTAACCATGAAACAAGTTTACATTCAACATTTTTCCAGGCTTGTTTCTACAAAAAAGCAGTAATTCAACTAACAGCCTGTAAATTAAAAATTTCTTTAAAGATGATTCATTTCTGCTGAACTGATTGATAGAAAGATGCAACATAACTAATGCAAGCTACAGTTGTGAGCTGTGAAAAAATTTAACACCTTGGCTGCCAGGGTACGATACATTCGTACTTTGAAATCAGTCTAAAACCAGCAGTTTTCGGTTGCCTTACCAACAGCATAGCTCCTCCGCCAATTGCACTAGAGAGCTGTTCAAACCCTCCAAAGATTTGGCAAGTCTTATAGACTGCAATGAAAAAAAATCTTTCAGTTTTGTTTTTTTTGTGAGTGACGTCATAAGTGAGGTAGGTTTGTGGCCACAAAAAAAAACCTGTTGTTTCAGGCTTGCTTTGAAGTCATTCTGTTGTGGAGATCAAGCTGAAAGTTACACTGCGTAGAAAGTTATGGGTGAAATAGCTTTTTGCCAGCTAACTAGCATAAGCGAATGCGATTCCACCATCCAGGAACGTCTCAATTTTCAGGAAAAGTGAAGCTGATATTATTGGGTTTTCCCACGACGTATTTTCTTGAGCAAGGTTTCTGCCAAGTGCTGCACATGTGTAATAAATACTGCAACCGCCTTGACATGAACAAGACTGGGAAATGCCATGCGACTTATACTGACCAACTTGCAATCTGCTTTGAAAAAGCTTGCAGATAATCACCATCGCGATGTTCGCGTTAATTGGAATGAGCTGTTTTTTGGAAATTAATAACATTCTTTCTACAAATGCATTTGCATTCGCTTTGTTTTGTGCTAACTAGATTGCCCATTTATATTTCATTAGCTCTGAATTATTTTCAAAACAAAATACTATTTTCAGAAAAATTATAGGAAGGGGGGTCATCTTCAAGCAAAGTGCCTGGAGGGGGACGATTTTACAAAAAAGGTTGAAGACCACTGGTTTACATAAATAGCACTAAATCCACATTGTCCATCAGAAATGCATTGTGTATTTACATAAAATAATCAACAATTTCAAAACAACTACAGTTAACAAATGAAAGTATAATATTAAGTTTTTTGATGATTCCTTTATACACTTCAAAACCATGCCACTAGTCTTCTAAGACGTTATATGTTAAAAGTGATACCTGAATGATACAAAGAGGATTACAGTAGCATACAAACCTAATTAATTAAGATAAAAGCATAAAGATTTTCATGTAAGTAAGCAGGATCACCTAACCTAGAACAATGAGAATGAAAAAGATCTTCATGCTTTCACTTTGCTGTATTTCTTCTGCTTCGTGTCCAGTCTTGACATTTTCAATGAGATTAACATGTTCATCTCCAGATGAAGGTGGTGGTGGATTTGTTGAAACATTGCCTTCCAAGGCTGGAGCTGCTGTTCCAGTCAATGTTTGGTTCAGCAAGCTGCAAATTAATAATGCACGATTCTTCAGGTCTGTTTTTTTTTAAGTCATAGACTAAAACGTTTTTGAAATCTCCAAAAAATGAAGTCATTTCGGTCAGAATGTTTAAAAACACTTTTATGGCAGATTTTAATAGAACTGTGAGACAAATGACTGAAATGTTTCAGGGACCAAAATGTCTCAGCTACAAATGACCAAAATGTTTCCGTGAAAAAAAAAAGCTTTTGGTTAACCTTAAAGACAACACAAGCCAGTTCACAAAAAACACCAGCCTAGCTGGTGTTTTGCACTGCCTGCACTAAATGTGCACCTTACAGTTCTAGGTCATTCTGCCACACAAAACAATCTTGTGCATTAGGAAAGTTCTAATTTACTCATTTCAAACTCCTTGCTTGTGAATATGTGCACACATACTTCACTAAAACCTGATTCAAATCACTTTGGAGAACTGCCAACTTTTTAACGAAAGAATGATCAAAATATGCGGTACAGTTGCAGACTGAGTTTCTTTTTTGGCTGAGACATTTAGGTCATTTGTCCCATAACAGTATTAAAACTTGCCATAACAGTATTCACCAGCCTACCGTTTCAAACATTATGACCAAATTGACTTAATGTTTTCTGGTCATTTCAAAAAAATTTTGGTCTATGGCTGGAAAATGACCAAAAAAATAAACCTAGGTTGTAGAGCATGCAATTCTCATGTTGGCAGACTACGTTCAAGATTTTGTAGAATGGAAAAGCAGTACTTGTGCCTTTCCAGCCTTGTGCTTCACATAAATGAATGGATGCGGATGGAAAATCTGTGCATGTGGTGTGGCCACCCACCACTGCAACATTCATAACCACCCACCACTGCAACATTCATTGCAAAAAGATCCCTGGCCTGCAGCACACATCAATGATCAACCACAAGCTTCATGCAAACAAACCCAGGATGGTCACCATTCAAGTGACTTTATACTGTTATAAACATGCACTGTTCTTCAGACGATGATGTAAAATTGGAAATCTATCTTAATACTTTGGTCAGTGTAAATCTGATTTGGAATTTACAACTTGTGCATAAGTTATACTCATGAAACAGTATTTGCTTGACCTTTTGAAGTAGTAATTTCTTCAATAAGCTTTTCCAAGTACTTGGTTATGATGAACTACAAACCTTGAATCAGCTGCTGGAACATCTGACACCTCAACAGCAGCATAACTTGTAATTACAAAAAGTATGACGAATCCAAGTGACTTATGAAGGATCTTAATCATAGCCTTGTTCTGCAAATAAATTCAAGCATTAACACTATGTCAACATTGACAAACTACACACACATCACATGGCATTTCAGATCACAACATCCTCTTCAGCATTTCAACTGATATTCAACACACATACCATGTTTCAGTAATCATGCATGGCATGACTATTCTTAGCCTATTGGAAAGTATGGCCTTCTTTTAAATATTGGAAAACAAAAATATGAAGACATGTCATTAGATCAAAAGGTTCATGCAAAAGTTGTTTGCTAGCATAATTTTTAGTTCAATGTTTGCAAACCTACTGAACCAAGAACCATAATTGTTTCAAAACATTTATATTTATCACCCATTGTCAGATTACCATATATACTCGTATATAAGCCAACCTTAAAACTAAAAAAAATCAATCAACTTGGTCAGCTTATATGCACATAAATCTGATCTCACACAAACAAATTGACATGACGCCACTTCTCAGACCACCAATATTACCATTCGGTCATATATACAGCCATAAAATTTGAGACTGCACTAAATAAAGTTAATAAAGTTAAACACGTTTTTGCAAAATTGCCCCATTTTGGGGCAGTTTATTAAGGGTTGGCTTATACGTAAGATCGGCCTATATTCGAGCACATACGGTAGTTGCTGTTTATCATAAGTCACATACTTATTAAAGTTAAACAAGTAAATTACACCAAAATTTTTGAATAAAACAACATTTAACAAATGTGTCATGCAAAATATTTTACAAAATGCTTTTAATAAATACTCAACACAAATGTGTTTAAGCTGTTGCATAATCATCCAAGTCATAGCATTCATCACACAACTATTGCATAAAAACAAAAGACTGTGGATGTAAGCGATAGCAGTAAAGAAAATTTGTTACACTGAGGTAACAAACTGCTGCTAGGCAAATCTATCACAACAATAATAATAAATTTACCATAAACTATAATAACAAAATTATATAACTTCATCAAAAACAAAAATGATAAGATTAATGAAGAGTGAATAATTTACATAACAAAAAATCCTTAACTAAAAGAATGCCACCATCGATTTCATAAATGAAATTACTATACAGTAGCAAATTATCAAGTCACTAATCTAGACAACAGGGTCATGACATCAGCATCATCCCTTGCTTTCACCAAGAAACAATGGAGCCAGAAGCACTTTAAAAAAAGACATTACTTGGTTTACTATCTGTCAATAGCAATTTGAAATCAACTCATTTGTGCATGTTGCACAGGTCTAAAAATTTAGAATAATTTAGCTACACAATATGTTTCTTGTTCAAACTTGCGCAGAACATAGGACAGCATCAATTACTAGCAAAACTCATGCATTTTTATTACGTATATACTCATGATGAAAGTTGAAGCTTGACATGGCAATTTAGCCACATAATGCATAAAAATATAACAACATGCATTATAACAACATTTACTATTACTATACTAATTAACACTCTGAGAGCCGGTCTACGATATATTCGTACTTCGATTTCAGCCTAAAAAACAGCAGTTTTCGGTTGCCTTACCAACGCCATAGCTCCTCCGCCGATTGCGCTA
>JGI24159J19872_10007210_pt1 | contig 14574 bp, 10 predicted proteins | sample Ectturendosymbi4_FD_19872 | JGI IMG/M metagenome (IMG submission 19872) | reverse complement strand
GTGAGTATCAGAGGCATCCAACAAAATTTAACAAAACCTCAAAGATACCGTTTCCCAAGTTCCTGAACAGCAGCTGTCTAAAAACACGTCCGTGCAGTGACTGAACGAAATATGCCCGAAACATTTTGACAAACTTTTAAAATAAACGTGTGTATGCAAGGGTCGATTCATTTTTTATATAATGATTAATAAGCTCCATTGAAAGTCAAGCAAAAAGTCCTTTATCAGCAATGAATACGTCACTGCTGATATCATACAGAGCGCCGGCAGCATCATTTGTGATGAACGTCATTCGGGAATCTACATACAGTAATTAAAAAGTAAGAATTTGCTGAAAAACACCTCGAAATGAAAACTACGCAAATCGTCAGAAGAACTCATGAAGAATATAATCTCAGTTCTTTGCATGAAGTACAGGCAAAAGGTTTTGCTGAAACCTTTGTGGTATCTCATATCATTGGCTTATCTTCGTACCTTAACTGATGTTCAAGCTGATTGTATGGAGGATCCACGAACTTTTTTATGGGTTGCAGGATTGATGTTGGCGTTTCTAGACAAAATACATTTTGCGAAGTTGTACAATCGTTATACACAGGGTTCCACGCGGTATTGAAAGTAGTGAAAAAGTATTGAATTTCAAAATAGGCTTTCAAGACCTTGAAAAAGTATTGAATTTGACCAAAATGTACATTAGGTATTGAAAAAGTATGGAAGTTCTAGATGGAAAAGAAATCTCAAGTATCTGAGCAGAATTTTAGTGAAGGCAAAGCACTTATGCAGTGTTATGCAACGTGTAAAATTGAGTTTCATGATTAAGAATTTTGAAAAATTAAGAGAAATAATGGTATTGAATTTTTTAAATATAGTATTAAAAAAGTATTGAAAAAGTATGGAAAATGATGTTTGAAAGTGTGTGGGAACCCTGTATACATAATGCTTGAAATTACGACTTTGTATGAAAATATGTTGCTTCCAGACGAGTTAATTTTCTTCTACTCATGATTATGTTTTTGTCGACGTTTGCCTATCTATTCGAACAAGCTTCTCCTGGATTTTTGTTCAAACACATGTACAGTACACACCTACTGGTTACAAATAACAAAAGCAATGGAAATGTGAAGTGACGTACATCAGCAAGGAATGCCAACAGTGCAACACGTGCAGTAATTGAGGAAGGTGACGATTGGCAGTTCACAGTTCAACGATGTTTTGTGACTGAATAAGAATGGGTGAAACAAACAGAGTAAAATCTGGTGTATGGAGCAAGTCATTAAAAACATGCACTGGTACAATGTTTTGATTGACAAACTATGTAAAGTTATCTAAGTGGTTAATTTTTATTCATGTTTTCAAGATGTCACGTTAAATGCAGATAAAATGTCGCGATTTTGTCACGAATAGCATCCGCTTTCGAATAATNATTATTATNAGTGCATAACGATTCTGGAAAAACACGTTTTACTGTAATTACTATTTCTGTGATATTAGACACGNGCGCNGCTCTGACCGATTGCGGGGGCAATACGTCACCAAAAANGTAACAAAAGATGACGAGATGGAAACGTTTGACTTGTTAAGTTANACACACAAAACAAACATATGATTGAAGTATTTAACTTGTTTAAATAAATAGATTGTAATTTGAACGCAAAGCAAAACTATGATTTAAAATTTCATTTGTTTAGGTAAACAGATGTGCCAGCAAGTAGGCTGGATAGCGGGAAGAACGGCATATTTAATATTATTTCATCATGCAAGACATCTACTGAAATTTAAGTAATATATTTTGTTCCCCTACAACTTGTAAAAGCAATCAGGAGAAGAAACTTTCGTTCAGCTTGCAGGAGTGGTTACATTACTGTCTCAAGTATTTTGTATTATTCTGTGAAGGAAGCGTTTTTGCTTTTTTGTATATTATAACTTAAAAGTAGTATCACTTGTGGTTATTGCCTTTGCAAATTTACGTACCTGTTGTTTTGTTATTAACTTCTGCGTTGTTGATAAAAGAAATCTTTGGATGTCCGTTGAAATGATGCGAAGAGCTGCAGAATGCAGAAATATAAACAGGAGCGCTAATTGCAAATAATGTCAGAAGTTCAATTCAGATGACTTTCAAAGTGTTCATGTTATATTAATTGAAAAAGAGGACAAAGTATTAAATGAAAATCTGGACAGCTTGATTGAAAAACTATAGGTTTTGTTGCTTAAAAACTAGTTTCTATTCCCACGTCAAGCCTGTTTCTGGTATAGATAGTTGCACCAACAACTCTGCTACAACGGTAGTTTTTGTTCTATTCTTTGTTTGACAAAACTGCGGGTTTCGCAATGATACTCGTAGTGTAAATCAACACTGCAACAATCTAAAAATTAAATAAACTCACAAAATATCTCCATGAAGTTGTCTGTGAGCAGAATGGAACAAGGCTTCGTCATCTTTCGAACAGCAAAAATCATGTTCTATGCTGAGGTAACGTCCAGGACAACATGATTCTGAGCAGTTCAATGTTTTGCAATCTCCAAATTGTGGGGTTTTTGCCTTCATGTTACTTTGCCAGCTATCACCTCTTGGCGCGTAATGTTGTACTAGCTCCTCTCACCGCATCTTCTGGCTTGTGTTGCTCACTGGGTCTGACATGCGAGCTCGTAACTTGGTCAAGTGTTTGAAGAGCAGGCAGGTTCAGTCGTCCGTTGTTTTCGTGGTTTGCATTCTTGCTCAGTCTCATTGAACTGCAGTTCAATTTTGAGTTTTTCCAAGCTGCAGACAAAGTTTAGTTTGTTATTTTATGTGGCAACAAAATTTTTTGTGTGCTCGCAAATTCACCTGTTTCGCTTCTTTAGCATTCATAATGAAGATGCAGCTTCTACGCAACAATCACTTGACCCGCGTCACTGTCGGTTGTGCGTTTGGGCGAGAAGTGTTATTCTAAGCTCGTGACTTTGTTGTTTTTGTCACCCACCTGTGCGACGTGTATTACAGATTGAAGGGGAGGAATCATGAATGGAAGCATTTGTTTAACAGGGATATTGTATCAATGCCGGATAAGTGGGAGTACCCATGGGTGAGTTTTTTTGTGAAAACCTGAATAAAAAAATAATTTGCTTTTTCCTAATTCTTGCAAATCGTTAGTGATTCATGCAAATACTGGTTCTTACGCGAAAGTAAATGACTTATTACGGTGATGCAATTAAACCCTAATACACGAGAGGATTTAGTTTTTATTTGAATATACAGAACTTTGCGCAATTAACTTTTATAGAGGGTTGATATAGCATAAAGAACAATAACGCAACAGCCAATAATTTCGTTTAAACCATTAGTTGTGTTACTGTTTCGACGTGGTGGCATTCACAAACTTCACGCTCTTCCGTATCGACAGTGTGTCCAGTCATCCTGAATTCCATCTGATAACTCAGCCATTGTGTCATTTACTGTTGCATTCCCGCTTTCAGTATGCTTCGTGGGATCTTGCATTCCACATGATTCCATTCTGCAAAGTCGATCCACAGTTCGCCAAAGACCAACTCCTGCTTTTCCTCAGGGAGTGGTACATGTCGCCCAGCGGCCAGGTGACATGCATGCATGAATGATCAACGACACGTGACTGTGACGTAATCAGAACGGTTCACAGGAAACGCACGCTTTGCATGCATGAATGCGTTTGTTTGGTGTCAAACAAACGGGCGAAGACACAAAGAATCTTGTCCTGAACTGACCTGTGGTCGCTTTGAAACGAAAAGCGAAGTTTTTTCTGGCGTAGTATTGTAGATCTTACACATTTTGAAGTTTCGGATTTATTTTCGTTATCGTCTGTTTAACTAAGTTTTTGTCTAAAGTGCTGCACTGATTCTTTGCAAATGATTTGTTATTCTCCAAAACAGGGCCGGCCCCAGCAGATGCGGGACCCAATGCAAGACCTAGGCGCGGGGTCCCTCTGAGCAGTGGTTTTGACGAACAACACATCATTTGTGTTGATGTGTTGTTCGCCAAAAGTGCAACTCATCACCGCTTTGAACAACCAGCTGTAGGTTGCATGTCACAGTATTCATCGCCTAACAGACTCTATTAAAAATTATTCCCAAATCTGTCACAAAACTTCCAACGTACTTGGTGCGCTCCAACGNGATTGTTTAAATCTGTTCCTTGTTCGTCGTCAGCGATGCGTCGCAATGTCGTCATTCCCGCGNTTCGACCCCTTTTTCCAAGACAAGCAGTTTATTAGTGATGTAATGCAGCGATTTTAACGTGTTTNCTGTATGTTTTGTTGGTCTGATGATGAAATAGATCCCTGCCTATGAGTTCGCCTTCGATGACGTCAATCCCCCTGTTCACGCTTGGTCAGTGTACCGTGTCTACAAACTGACAGCGCCCAAAGGCGAAAGAGACCAACTCTTCCTTTCCAGGTGCTTCCAGAAGCTGATCCTCAACTTTACATGGTACGCTTATACCAGCATCAGCCGAGCTGTGTAATCCAGACCTGCTGTACTATGATGCCAGGTGCCAGCACAGAATGTTGCATAACTTGCTTGGGACAATGCGACAGTTCAGTTTAAACTTTTAAAGATTTCTTAGGTCAGCGTGGTCCAGCTACTTTTGACCCACGGGCCATTTGCTATAACGTGACAACTTGCGGGCCACTTCTCATAAAATGGTGTATAATACAACAGATTCACAAGTTTGAAAACTGAATAGGGAAAAGAGGTCAGTTAAGTTCGTGTGTAATTAAAATTATTATGCAATAGCAGTAAACAATTCATTACAAATCTCTATCAGTTCGATGCCTGTGGTTGAAACTTCTCTGACACTACTGTTCCCACAACAATGCCATTATGTTAGTGTTAGCAAGTCAGAGAGTACGGGTCCGGTTTTTCGTCTGCCGTTCGATTTCTGTTTTTAGATTTGACTTGCTTCATCTTAGAACATGTACTCTCACACTCGTATGTGCTTTCCAACGTCGAGTGCATTTTTAGTGCGAAATCTTTCAGTTTGGGAAATCCATCTGTGTTGACTAATTTGTAGAAACTCTCTACATTCTAATCCAGTGGTTCTCACACTTTTCTGCACGTTGACCCCCAATTAAAGTATACAATTTTCTGTAGACCCTGTGGCCTAGCGCAACAGTTACTAATGCAAGGAAAGTATGTGTCAAAATAAATTTGAGTACTTTTTACTTGAAATGCATGATAAAATAATACACAATCCGAAAATATGCTTAGAACTATAGATGTAAGCGGCACATGCACTACAATATTGTTTGTGACGTAACAAACAGAACAGTTTTCATAATGTCATCACAACGGATGATTTAATAAAAAACTGTTCGAATCGAATATACTTCTAAACTACCGTAACTGAGATTTGATCAGCCCTCTTAATTTCATCAGTTATTCATTGATCCCCTGACCATTCAGTGACCCCCATTCGACCCCGTGACTATTTGTCGACCCCTTGGATGGTCCACCTGGGGTCGATATCGACGACTTTGAGAACCACTGATCTAGTCTAACACCGTTAGTATTGTACATTATTATCAACAGATGATATGTTTGTTTTAACTGAAATTACCTATAAAATCATCGATTGTAACACACAACGAGCAATACTGAGAAAGCTCGCGGGCCTTAAGAATTCTGGCCGCGGGCAATATGCGGTTGCGGGAAATAATTTTTTTCCAGCCGTTTTGTCGACTGTTGCCACCGATCAAATTGTCACTAGGTGGCAGAAGATGCTTGCTTTCCGCCGTGCGTTCACAAGCCCAGTATTAGTCTGTCTCTTCGCTTTTATTCCCCATAATCGCGATAGCGATATTTTTATGCATTTTACTATTTGATCTGCAACGTCACAATTGCCAGCATTGTTTTGCTCACGATGTTGATTGCAAACGTCATTAGACATGCCCCAAAACGCAAAGTCATCCCCAGCAATTGAAAAGAAAATACTGAATGGTCAGAATTTCCTCCCAGTTGAGGTCAATAACCAAGTGAATGTCCTACACACAAGCTGTGCTTTGCGAAGCGATGAAATGCGGAAACACAGAACCTAACAGTGGGTAGCGAGCAACAGCAGAATGAACAAGTTATGTTGTGCCAAGCCTTCTTGGGCATGACATCCACTCTGGCCCGAAGTGGTGACGCCAGACAGTCTGATTAAGAACAGAGTGAGCTCTTCAGCCACGCAAGGTAATCAGTTTCGGTTCCACGCAAGGTAATCAGTTTTGGGGAATATTCTTTCCACGCAAGGTAATTTTCACGCAAGGTAATCATTTCCACGCAAGGTAATCAGTTTTGGGGAATATTCTCCACCCTGGCGCACCCACCTAACCCCAACGCGCGTCTTTCTGTGCTAACTAGGGGGCCCGAAATGCGGCCCCGAACCCTTGCCTGGCCCCGCTTTGGGGTTTTTCAAAGTGATCCTCAAATCTCGTAGATGGTGCTGCCGCATAAACACATTCCCCTCCATTAAAATTGTTCAGAGATAATTGTAAAAATACTTTGAAGGCCGTTTATTTTCACAGGTGGGTGAATAGGAAGGACCCTGATGGAAAAAACATCTTTTCCGGCGGATTTCTTGGCCTGGACAACATTGGTGAGCCATCGGTGTGATGTCGAAATAATGTTAGTTACGTGCGTCAATCCGATTGGTCGATGTCTTTCAGGCGTTTTCGACCGGTCAAAACCGCTTCCAACCGGTGGATGTCTGGAACAAGTGAGTTGACTCTTATCATACAAGATTTATGGTTCGATCTTTTGCTTTTCCACAACATTTTCGCGCGTCTTTTCAAATGCGAAGCACAATACGCGCCAACCCGATTGCTGCCGGGCCGTACATGGCCTTTTCTCGTCCCCTGCAGGCGGACGGCACAGCGTGGATGGCCTTCTTCTGCGTGGTGATGTTGGATATGGCCCTGGAGCTATCCATGCGCGACCCGTCGTATGAGGACATGGCCAGCAAGTTCTTCGAGCACTTCATCATGATCGTTGATGCGATGAATGCTGCTGATGACGGGAAAGGTGGGTGCTGGGTGGCNCCACAGNGCAAACCTAGTTTGGCATCAGATGTTGTCGTAGCTCCCCAGTTGTGGATGCGTGANCNCAGGGGTGCGAACATATGTGGGCAACAGACACTCAAAAAGTCGTGAATTTTCTGGCGGGGTTGTGTCGTCATCGGTGCAGCAGATCCAGACGTGTGTTTTTTGGGGGAGCAGGCTGCGAGTGGTTGGGTTTGAACTTGTTTCAAAACCTCATGTTTCTGCTCAGGCTTGTGGGACGAAGAAGACGGTTTCTATTACGACATGTTGCGCTTTCCTGAGGGGGCCCAGCGTATGAGGGTGAGGTCGATGGTGGGCTTGATACCCCTCTACGCCTGTCTTGTCCTGGACAGCGAAAACACCAACGCACTACCTGGGTTCAAGAAAAGAATGCAGTGGTTTCTCAACAACAGGAAGGACTTGAAGTCACGGGTGAAGATTTTTGGCGGATTCGAGTTGTTTATTTTAATGAAACTCTGATGATCTCCATTATATTTTGCTCAGTTAATTTTGTGAAATAATTTCCAACGTTATTACTTATAATACGCTGGACTGACATGACCATCGTAAGCTTACCGATATCTGAAGCTGCTCTTAGAGGCTGGACATTCTAGAGGAGAAAATCACAAATCTTAGTGATAAATACATAAATGTACGTTTTGTAACATTCGTCAAACTGGAAGAAATATGCCTTTTATGGAAGGGTTCACATTCTGTGCAGAAATATCATTTCATGCATATTTATTTTTCACCAATGGCTACAAGATGGCAGAAGTTGCCGGAGTCACATTTTCAAACTCCGACTCTGCTCCCGTTCCAAAGTTTTTGAATCCGGGTCCAAATCCGAAATAAAAACGCAGAATCCTGCCGGAGTCGGCTCCAGCACTCCGGATCCGTGCCGGAGTCGACTCCAGCACTCCAGATCCGTGGCCACCTCTGCAAGAAAGTAGTTTGTTTTAAGTTGGAAACCTTGTTCGACCAGAAGGGAACAACAGCATCCGTTGCATGTATGCTACTCACAGATCACGTTCATGAAAGAAGACGGTGGCTCTGAACATGAGAACAACCTCCTGCTTGCAATCCCCACCAAATCTCAGTTGTGCTCTCTGCTCAAATACCTCCTTGATGAAGACGAGTTCCTGTCGCCGTATGGTATCCGGTCCTTGTCCAAGGTAACTTTACTTGCAGAGCGACTGTTTTTTGTCCATGTCCTGCTTCTTTCTGAAGACAATGCCAGTGGTTTCACTTCTACTTACAGGCAGGGTTGCGGAGTCGGAGGTAAAATGTCCGACTCCGGACTCCTTCATGTGAATGGATTTCGGCCGTCAACATTTTTATAGCAACTAGCAATCAATGGAAATCGTGGTGCGCAGCAAGAATTCCATATTTGAAGAAAAGTTTCCAAAGAAATTGTACCATTTCAACAGGAATTCCCAACTTAGGAGTGCGATGTAAAAAATGATTCAATTTGACTTCCGGAGTCGGATAAAAAATCCGCCTCCTAGTGTTCTTAGGAATCCGACTCCATCCAAAAAGCTTCGACTCCTTCCGACTCAGCCACCCTGCTTAGAGGCCGTGCACCAGAGATGAACGAATTTATGTTTTTCAAATCCGATCCAACAATTTATTTTCAATTCCAAATTCGGGAACTGACAGTTATAAAATCCAATCACTCTTATTAGACTATATGTAATCCATCTCAAAGATAAAAAAAATAGTTTGGAAACTATTTCAAGTTAACTTGTGCTCTATCTTTGGCTCACAACACCATAACAGTTGATACTTCAAATATTTCAAAGTAATCACCATCAGCAGCAATGCGATGGGAAGCTCTGTTAAGCTTAGCAACAGCCTGTAGCTTAGCAACAGCGTGTAAGGCAGTGGTTTTCAACCTGGGGGTCGTTTGCCTTTTTTTTTCTTGGGGTCGCGAGAGCTTCTAATAAAAATGTTTATAATTACTTCTCTATTTTATATTTCGGATATGTAACTATTTTTGTCGTAGCCAAAATAATAGGATCACCTGGCAAAATGATAGTTTACTTTTTCATTCAAAATTGTTTTAAGTGTGATCATGACCATTAGTTTGAGTATGACTATGACAATCACAGTACAGAGTACTATTGCATTTGGCAGCGCACGAATAACTTTGTGACTTTAGAATGTGCTGTGGTTGTAAATAAGATATCTGATTGCGGCAGTTGACGTGTGGGCCGTCAGGTTTAATTAGGTTGCAAGATGGGTCGCTGCATGAAAAAGGTTGGAAAGCACTGGTGTAAGATATCAAACCAGAAGATCAACAGATATAGAACACATGACTCATTAGCACTGGGCTACGCTCGTGCATAATGATCAGCTGTGCTAAATGTTACTACGTACTAAGTATTACGGTACGCATAACAATGGTGGGCCAAGAAAAGGGACTGGACCAATGAAAGTCACATCAATTCCTTAACTTTGGTGCCATGATGCATAAAAGAGCAGACTAATTGTTTGATTTGTCATAAAAGGCTCAACATTTAAACAAACACAGTAAACAATTTCAACGGATGTGAGAAACTCCACTGAAGCAAACTTAACAGATTTAATGCAGTAATGTGTAATCCCAAATCTGATCCGAAAGTTGCAAGGAAATTCAAATCAAAATTATCCAATCAAAATCCATCAAAGTACTGAAATGCGGCAAGATTTAAATCGAAATCCAAGTTCATGTCTTGCGCGCACTCGACCGAGCACTTTTCATCATCAGCCATGTGTAACGTGTTTGACAGTGAAGCAACTCGAATATGATCCGGGCATTGTTTCCGAGGATTCACTGAGAGCGGCTGAGTTTTTAACAGATAAGCTCAAGTGGCGTCTACTTCATTCTTTTCCATCAGGTCCACAAGGACCAGCCATTCGTAATGCATGTTGATGGAGTCGAGCACAGAGTGGATTACGTTCCAGGGGAGTCGAACACCTACTTGTTCGGCGGCAACAGCAACTGGCGAGGACCTGTCTGGTTGTGTGGTATGCTGCGATCATGTTTACGTTCAACTCTCGCATCCAGCGTTTCGTGACTAACGTTTTGTTAATCACTTTCATTTCATCGTCATCCTGGGCAGATATTTTCTAAGTTGAAATTTTCTTGTGGTGTCCTCAGACTCAGCAAGCAACTCTCTATCGCCATCCACCGACCACTGTGTTTTTGATTCACTGTGACCTTTGACCTTTGCGTTTAACAATAAGACTAGCGCACGTTGTGGGAACGTTTAGATTTGAAGCTCGAGTCACTAATAAGCAAGTTTCTCGCTTGCTTTGGCAGTTTTGTGGTTGTTGTCAGCCTTCAACCTTTGGTTGTGTTTTTGTATTTCTACGTTTCGGACATCAATGATTTAATCCGTCTTGTATGAGTGGGAAGAAGCTGGGTGAGACCCTTTGCTCCTTTAGTGTTAATATATTATCAGCTGATTTGAAAACTCCACTTCTTGTACCACGTTTGTCACAAGTGACACAAATGTTTATGGCAAGTGTCACGTTTGTCACAAGTGACAGGAAAAAGAGAAACCAGGTCCATCTGTTCTACCGCTTTGCAATGGAGGTTAAGCTCTGCAGTAAAGAGCTCGCCTGCAGTTGAACGCATCAACATAATTTCGTCACCGCTCATATTTTTTAGTAAACTACTTGATCATCGAAGCGTTGGAACGATACGATTACTTCTACGGTGACCGACTGAAGGTTGAATGTCCGACAGGGTCTGGAAATTCAATGAGATTGAAGGTGTCTGTGTTGGAATATCTTGTGGTTTGTCACATCAGAACTTTCTCTTCATCATTAATAAACTTTCGAGGCGTTATTTTTCGAAGTTGTCAACATTTGCTGCTACATTCACGTCATTAGTCGCACTACAGCGCCTGTTAATGTGATCGCCATTGTCACTCATCAGTGGTCGTCATTGTCAGTCATGAATGACGTTTTTGGTGCAGGATGTTGCCAAAGAGATTTCGAGAAGACTTGTTTCTTTGTTCGAGGCCGACTCTGCAACTGGCAGGAGGGCCTGTCATGGAGATAACGACCATTACGCGAAGGATGAGTTCTGGAAGGAGCTCGTCCTCTTCTACGAATATTTCGACGCCGACTCCGGAAGAGGCTGCGGCGCCAGGTACTTGAGTCATTCCTGGCCGTTGTACCAAGGCCCGGTGGAAAGTAACGCAGGGTTTGGGGGAAACACCCGTAGCAGACATTGAAAGGGAAGTCACAGGTCGAATGCAGTTGTTAACCATAGGTGATAAACTGCAGCAGTCAGGGTTAACGGTGTTAGGTTTGGTCAGTTGTTAGTTGAGCTTCTGTCACGTGCAAACGATTTGTGAGGTGTGACTTATTACTGGTGGGGCGCTGGCCATGTTTCCTGGTCCCGGGTCGGGGGGTAATTGGCTGAACCGCCAGAATCAACTCTGGCCCTCCAGCGCCGTGTATTGCTTTTTTCACTCAAACGCGAAGGGTTTCGGAAAGTTCTTGCTCGCAGAGCATAATGATCAACTCGCTGCCTGTTCTATTGATTATCCTGATAAGCCGCTGTGTTTTTCGCATGGACTGGAAAAGCTGTGGATGAGGTTGAATTGCGTTCGGTGCATGCTATTATGACGTCATACATGTGGCCAACCACGATTTAGAATTCGTCAGGTGCTGTACAGCGTCAAAATCAATCGAGGGTGTGACGGTTGATTGATCGCCAATCAGAAGCGTTGCAGGTTTGTCTCCTGCAGGTCCAGGTCGGGAAACAAATGTAGGTCTGTTGCGAAGAACAATGATAGGGGCAAAAGTTTTAAACTACGCTGCAAATCGTTCGGGGGGTCATGGGGCGGAAAGAGGCAAATGATCGTCCGACCCACTCAAAAAAAAAGTGATGGCGCAACGTCCAGCCTGTTCTTTGCAGGGACAGCTTATTCTGCAGCAGACTCGATGCAAAGTCTATCCGTTCGGAAAATTTGCAGCAGTCTCCCTCACCATCCATCCCCTCCTCCAGCAAGTTACTGTGCAGCCAGATGAAGCATCCGGTTAATGAGAACACTCTGCGTATTTCGAGACCTTTCCTAGCTGCTGCTGCAGCAGCGGTCCTCTTGAGAGGATTTTCCCATCATTTGTTTACTGCCAGTCCTGTTTCCACTGGGACCTTATTGAAACTTACCCCTCAAAATAGAATTTCAAACACTAGAAATCAATTGCGCTTTTTTCAATACCGCGATGTAGCCGCGGGTCGTGGAAGAAACAGAATGGAGGGCAATGTAAATAACATTCTAATATTGTTCTATTTCCACGGAATTATATCGTTTAGTCGTTATTGTATTCAATTTAGGTAATTTTTACCGGCATCGTACACCTAGATGACGTCAGGCTAGAAACAATTGTCTTCGGATAATCAGTCGTCGGTCAAAGGTCAAATGTTCAAATCTAAACCGAAATTTACTGTATGTGTACAAATCGAACCTTCAAGGCGTCAAACTTGTGAAGTTCAGAAAGCAGCTTTTGAACTCTGAACATATTTGATGAACTCAACAAATGTTTCAAATAAAATATTGAAAACATCCATAACGCCTCATGGCAGGGGCGGGCAGCCTTTTCCGGTCTGCGTGCCGAAATAGGCTAAATCAGTGACAAAATTTTTCCACGTTCCAACCAAAATTTGTGAGAACATACTACTTGACATCCTTAAAGGTGTATGTGAAGGCACTTGCCTCTGTCCCCCTTTTTAGAGCCCCTTCAAGGTATTTCAGACCACATCATAATTCAGTACTCTGCCTTCAAAGGGACCCTCAATAGCCACTGTAATGTGTAAAGTGCTTTCACTGGGGCCCAACAGCAACTAACGTATAAGTAAGCTACTTTACTTTCGAAGGGGCCCGCAACAGCAGTTACAATGTGTAAATACCTTGCTTTCAAAGCGGCCCAAATTAACTGCAATGTAAGAGCACTTTTCATCAAAGGGTCCCCCAATTTCACTGATATCCAGTGCTTCATATTTTAATTTGGGCATTTTGGGGTCGAAGCTTTCTTTGGTTGGCTAAGTGGTGAGGGGTCTGAATTTTTGGCCCTTGTGGCAGCGAGGGCCCCCCAATTGGGGGGTATGGAGTGCGGCTGATACGGCTGGGTTTGCAGCCATATGACATCAAAAGCACACAAGCTTAAATTAAATAACGGAGTGTTAACAAACGAAAATGAAGATACAGACACTTAGTTTCATCAGATAATACTGCGACTTATAAGTTATTAACTTTTTCATTTGAAGGGGGAGGATCTCGTTTCCGAGGCCTCGTTCACGTACCGGATAGAAGTGCTCGCGTGCCAGGGGTTGCCCACCCCTGATGGTATACATAGCAGCTGAAACCGGTAGTTTATTCGATTGTATTCGGCTGAGAAAGAATTCCAGTTCATCCAAAGAAAACAGTTTGCTGATAAAAAGTGTTTGTGCGGCATTTACGAAGCCGTGTAGCAGTCGTTTTCATTTACTTCCAGCCACCAGACCGGATGGACAGCTCTGGTCGTCAATTGCATCGAACGACTTGCTGCTTGACCGCGCGGTGGCGCACTCGAACACTGCAGAAGACTGAGTTATTTTTTACGTCTACTCCAGTGTTCCCTCTAAGAAAATTTTACACTGCGCGGATTTTTGTTCTAGTGAGCATGCAATTGCGCAACCATGCATAAACACAACCAGTGAAGCGTTTCAAGCGGTAAAAGAACTATGCGATATTTAAACGATATTAAATTAGGGATGTTGCAAGTGCGCGAGAATGAGAGTTCACTTCGCAGATGATCTGCGCACCTTGGAGGGAACATTGGTCGACTCCACTTTGTTTGCAGTAACTTGTATTTGAAGTATGCAAAAATGCCTTCACCACTAACGCTTTTGTCGGTTACTGTCTGTAGCTTCTAGAGATTTCTACAACGAACCATTGCTATTGCCTTGTGTTACCACTACATGTTGCACTTTTTTTAGCTAATCTTCCTATTCCTACTAACTACTTACATCGCAAACATTTTGTACAATCGCGTTACTGTTTTGCACAGTTTGTTTGTTCACACAGAGACGGGTGTATTCGTTGTTTCAGTTTGACGGAATCGTTATGAAATTGCGAGTCAGAGGCCGGAAGTTCATGTTGATTGCAAAAACTACGTTTGGCTCAGCATTGATTCTGTAGCTGATTAAAAAACTATAAAAGAAAACAGTAAAATTCAATTGCTAAGTTTTTACAACGTAGCGCAGAGAAGCTTTCAAATTCAACTAATTTGTTATTACTTTTCGCTTGCAAAGTTCCAGCCGACATATTTAATGTTGTGGTCATTCACATACTGTATCTTTTACCAGCATCCTAGAGTAGATTGTTATTATGCAGTAATTGCTACTCGCGTTGTTTTATACCTTACGCTGTCAATCCTTTGTGACATGGGCGTTATGCGTTTGTTTGTTCATGCACGCAGGGCCGGCCCTAGCAGATGCGGGGCCCAATGCAAGACCTGGGCGCGGGGCCCCTCTGAGCAGTGATTTTATGACGTCATCGTGTTCAGTCAACCG
>JGI24159J19872_10007209_pt1 | contig 14575 bp, 14 predicted proteins | sample Ectturendosymbi4_FD_19872 | JGI IMG/M metagenome (IMG submission 19872) | reverse complement strand
AATAACCGTCGAACGTAAGACATTGTAATCACTGCTGAGCATCCAAAAGGCCTATGTCCCAGCTGGCATGGTTTGGTAATACAGTTTTCGAAATAGATATCTGTTGGTAACCAGTCCCGGCGCCACGGGGGCTTTGGTGGGTTTAGCCCCCCAAAAAAGCTACAAGCCCCCAAAATTAAAATATGAAACACTATGAACCAGTGGATTTTTTGTCAAATTTTAGAATGTCAATCCCTCCTGCACAAACGTAGTCTCCCAATTGAAGACCTTCTGGTGATGGTTCTTTTGGTAGCGAACAAAGGCGAGGAATAACACTATGCACGTGTAGTTGGAAGAGCTCCAATACAACAGCTAGACCAAGCACGCAGGTCACGATGAAGACTGCAAGCAAGCGTTTCTCAACCATAGCCTGTTTTAAGCCTGTGTAAAATATTTTTTCAAAATGGGTCCCTGCACCTATAGAGGGCTCCGCGCAAGTGCCCACAGAGTTAACGTTTGAAGTCTTCTATATATTCTAAGGGGATTAAACCACTACTGAAACGTGAAGTGAATAATGAAACGTTCTTTACATCACTGCGATCGTATTATCAACTTGATTATATAACCTGCTATACGCAGTCTATATACTACTTTTTGTTAAAGACGGGGATACTACACGAAATTTTAACAAAAATAAATGTTTACATTTGTAAAGTAGGTATACCGCCATCACATCCCTTAATTTTTCCGTTTGATCCCGTGGAATGAGTAAACTATTAAAATGTCATACGGTGAGCTTGCCGGAGATTTAAAAACCAACAGGGAGGAAAGTTTGACGAAACATGTGGGGTTCGTATATGCCTATGCAAAGAAAGCAAAAAAAGAAAAATTAATGATAAAAAAGGTGGGGGCGACAAGCAGAAAAAGCAAGAATCATAATCGACAATCAAAAACAAGACACATCAGTTTGTTAGTGTTTCAGTTTGTTAGTGTTTGACTGCGATTTTCAAGATGCTTTATTAACCCTTATATCTTCAAATTAGCAAAACATGAACTTCCATTTCAAATTTTTGTAAGCAAATTTGAGGGGTGGAAAGGCGGCACTTCTATGGTCGGCCCCGGGCGGCACTTAGCCTTGCTACGCCACTGGCATCAAGCATGAAAGAATGACGAGACAACGGCTCCAAACTCTTGCGCTTTTCAGATCCGCCAGAGCAGCGCAAAGCGCTGCTCGTTGCTTCTCTGCCAAATTCATCCGCGCGTGCAGTCTTGTTCGTTTAAAAGGCGCCCAATAAAACTCAAGTCAGCAGCACAGCTCCTATAATTGCTTGGAAGTTTCACTGTGTCTCTCGTCCTCGGGCTGACTAGAGGAGTGTCATCATGGCCTTGGGCATCTCATGCTTCAGAGGCTTGTGACGTTTAACAATAGCATGACGTGTAGCCTGGTGGTTATGTGCGGTCACTCAGGTGCCGGTGTTTGGGAGAGAAATAAATTTTTTTCTCACATTTTATCGTTTTATCGTGCACATTCGTAGGAGGTGCAACCATCACTTGTGGTTTGGCATAGGCACGCTTTACCTCCTGTACTGGACTAACGGACCTACATTGTGGAAAGCTTCGGGCTGTTCTGATAGGACGTAGGTAACAAAATACATCATTCCAAGTTTTACGTATCCATCGATATTACTACATTAGTAGTGTCTTGGCCTATGACCATAACTGGTCTTGTGTTGCAAAACAAAGTACAGTGTAATCTGCCAGATTTTCCAGACTAATACCAACGCACCGCAAAAATATGATACTGTTTTTATATTGATTGGTTTACATATTTTCGTTTAGTCGGATTCATGTTTTTATATTTTTTGTTCAGGTTGTTTTTTCTGCAATGTTCACCATCGCTCTTTCTTACAGTGCTCCAAAGTGTGCTTGCCCCCAAATCTGGGAACATTTAGACATCCTTCCAACAGGTAACTTAACGTTTTTCGAATTCTATCAGCTGTCTTTTCGGACAAGTAGCATTTTGCGACTCTCCTACTATTTTCATATATCGAAATAAAACCACCTACTTGGCACTTTGCAAGTATCGGGTTCGGGAAAACCCGGCTTGCACACACAAGTCACACAAAGCAAGTAGGTGGTTTTAGGTTAGTATAAATGGTAAATTACCGGTAAGCGTTAATAACTCGTTTCATTTGTATTCATGTTCACTGACTGATTGTAAGCTTGTCTATCTTTTTCAGGTTTCAAAGTCATCTATGTTTTTCTTTTACTGTACCTTCTTGCTATTGTCGTTGCGTCGGTGCTTGCTATATACGGAACATTTAAGGTGAGAAATGACTGGATGAACATTTTTATCCACAGTTCATGAAGCCATTCAGAGTAACGATTAATCGTCTTGTTCTCTCATATCTTCAAGCAACGCATTAGGGCAGAATGCCATCGCTACGGAAAACACAATCAGTTTCCACTTTCCGTATTGAAAATACACAAACTACTGTTGGCCACCTTGAAAGTGCAAAGATACAAAGTTGCACAAATGATAGATTTCTTGCAGTATCAAGCATACAATGGTGAAGCCATTATATTAAAAAGATATCAGATGTTCGTCAGGCATCCGGCGTTGCAGTAGACGAGCTGTCACGCGTGCTGTGCGACGAAGCGTAGCGTATCAGATTCGTTCGCCTTCTCATCTGTCTTCTCATTGCTAGGCACTGTGAAGTATTTAAATCTATCTTTATGTTTCACGATGCTCTTTAGTCGAAGTTTTTTGCCGTTTTCTCTCAGTTCGATATGTTTTATGCACTGATCAGTTACGCAGTCTTACCTCTTAAAATTTTGTTGAGTCGCAAATGATAAGGCAGTTAAAACCAACCCATCGTAACAGTGATGCCAAAGCAAAAGAACCGGAAATCTTCAAACGTAAAAAGTCTTTCATCGTCTTTAACTTAGCAACTTGTATAAATTTTCACGTCCGCTAACTGCGCTTTGAAAAAAAACAAAGAAATCCTTTCGACAGTTTTTTGGCCGTGCGCGCTACACATTGATACGTTAATTGCACACAGTGCACCTTGCTTTGCCAGGAAGCAACTAATCGATACACATTGATTCAGAGGGTCTTGTGCGTTTTCATCAATATTAATAAACAGTTAACAAGCACCTGGCACTAAAACACGCTCATGCAATTTCATATATAATTTAGTGGACTTTGGGGCTGGAGAGTTTGCGTTATCCAGAAGTTTTATTTCTAGTGTGCTGTTTTAACCGTAATGTTAATTTCCTATGATTATTTAGCGTTCTGTTGTGTTCGTATTTGCAAGTTGGTGGCCGCGGAGCGTACACGGTAATCTTGTGACTTTTAATGCAGAAAATTATGACTTAGCCAACTAAAACTTGCTCAGATATTTCAGCCTTCATCCTGTGCTTGGAAAATTTACATTTTTCACTAAAGATGAATTACAGCTTTTCTCACCGAGGATTGTTTGAGCGGAAACGTCAGTTTTCATTGTTGTGGCTTGTGTTTGTAACTCGGGTTTTCCCGAGCCCGATGCCCGTTTTTTTACAGCGTGTATGCACGTATCTCTGTTTGATCAATACAGTGCTGTGGTCACGTCATAGTCACGGCTAGCTCTTAAGTAACTTTAGTCTTTTCGTTAGCCTAATTTAAATAAGTACTGTGTGAGCTAGTTCTTCAATAGCTAGGCTATACTGTAGTTACCAATTAGTTCATTTACAAGCTGTAATTCTTTGCAGAAGCGATTATTCATTTTCAGGTTGCGGTAACTTCCTGCAAATGAAGTGGTTTTTCTTTAGAAGCGAATTTAACTAAATCTTTAATCATAGGAAACATGACAGACATTCATTTTCAAGATCAGAAGTTTGGAGGTACTTCTTAATACAAGGCTCAACAAACACTAAAGTGCAATTTGTGCGCCGTTATACCAAAAGCAGGTGGTTCAAGCACCGAAATTTGTAACAGCCATTTGAAATCAAAGCACGGAATACATGTTGAGCGTGAAAACCACAAACATTCCGGCACAGGAAGAGATCCAACCACACATTATGAAAAAGAAAATGAGTCTTTTTGAGATTCCAAAAAAGAAGCCCGATAACCTTGAAAAACTGTACCATGCTTTTCAATCAAGCCCACATCAGTGGAACCAGAAAGGGCTTTTTCAGCCATTTGACTATTTGTCACAAAACTCAGAAACAGACTGAATGATGAGAGTATGCTTTGATTTTTATGCGCCAGTATTATAAACACCAGTAAAAAAACTGCTTAATCTCTTTGACAATTCGCTAATGAACTGCACATTGAACAACAGTAGTAATTTCAAAACGATGTTGAGTTTTTATCGCGCACAATTACATTTATTTCCATACCAGAAAAGTCTCGGGTTTTCTCGTTTTTTTTCGCAGCCACCCGAAACCTGTGTTTTAAAATTTTTTTCCGAATTGGAAACACTAGTTGTGCCTCAATTTTTTGCATTCAAGTAAGTAGTCTTTCTCACTAACATTGAAAGTAATTTGGCCCCTTGAAAGTTCTGTTATATTTTTTTACTTCTCGTTATCACAAGCAGTGAATCCGTGAATCGCTTTAAAAGCATGTATTAATTAAACTAGATGTGAACAACACGTCAGTTTTTACTTGTTTGTTTCTGCACCGCTCATGTTCCATTCTTTTTTATGGTACTTTGGCAAACCTAGGACAACTGGTTTGTTTGACCAATTTATGGGATTTTTATTCATTGGATTCTTTCTTTATGGCAGGCTCAGCATTCCAAGTTATCTTTTTACGTCATTCTTATGATTGTGACCGAAATCGGTACCATCGGTGCTTCCATCTTTGCACTGATACAGTTGGCAAGGTTCGAAGCGTACTTGCTATTTGACAATGACACTTACTGGGCAATGGCGAAAATGGTGAGGAGACTTGTATTCTTGTTTCCGGACGGAACTAAAATATATTCATCCGGACCTGGTATCAGCTCACACATTCCAGCTTTCCAAATGTCGAGGCTATATTTCATTTTGACAGATTAAAAGCGTTGCCGCAGGCCACTCGTTTTTTTCTAGATGCCATATCCAACATGCTTTTTGACAAAAAAATAACAAATCGTTTATGGTTGCATTAAATCATATTAGATGCCTTAAAAAAGCTCTACTTTTTAATCATATAGCGAATCATATACTTTTTAATTATGTAGCTCTACTTTTTAATCATATACGAAAAATCCGCAGTCTAAGAATAGCGGTTATTAAATGACAGTGTTGCGAGAAACTACTGGATTGGCCCTCAAAAGTTTCAACTTGCCTATTTTGGTCTCACGAAGTTTTTGCCGAAGCACAGTTTTGACCTTGACATATGTTGCCCATGGCTTCGGACTTCTTAATATAAGCTTGCTCACAGACTGCGATGACTTGCACTTTAAAATTATGAAAATTACGGCTTTCAAACTTAGTCAAGATTGGATTTTTCTCACTTAGGTAGTGGTTATGCCATTAATAATTTTCACAACAGGTTTTGTGAAAAACAATTGTTTGAAGATAGAGCAAATATGTAGTTTACATCTTGGGGTGGTAAACTTCCACCAGCTTTAAAAAATTTTTGTAAATGACCTACTGAAAATATGCAAAATGAGCGATGCCATGAAATGTTGCAATTAGCGACTGGAACCGAAATTGATTTTCGTTATTCGACCTAAGCGATGTTGCACTTCATCCGAAGCAATCTCTGCTGAAAAAGCGCTTTTGCACAAATGGTCTGTTCAATTGAAACCGTTGGGGCGATATGACAGCGGCTTTGTGTTACAAATAGCTTTTAAGTACGTTCAGCCCTGAAGGTTGTGCACTTTATAAATTTTACTTGATATGTCGTGTCCTTATAAAAATAGTTGAATGTAAATAATATGTGCAAACGCTTTAGCACCTATAATTTTGTTGAAATATAAAATTTAATTCAATTGCAGCAAATTGCGAGCTGTATAGCCGATTGGTAAATTCCTTCGAAGTATCTGTTGCTACAAAAGGCCTTTTTGGAAGTAGAATGGCATTCAGTAACACCGTTATGTAACTGGAACCTAAACTGCTGATCCATCACATGAGATTATCTTTCCTTTGCGCAACGGGTGCCTCCGTTTCTGTTTAGATTGAGGTCGCTCTGCGAAGCGAACATGTCGCTGCTCGCGTTGAATGCTGTCGCTCGAATCTAATCCCCAGTGATGCCGGGTGAAATCGATGCTTGGCCTGTCTTCGATTAATCTCTCCCGAAACAGCATTTTGCTCCTTGCCTTGCTGTCTGCTCTGAGCGCTCGGATTAAAATTATACTGAGTGGGTTTTATACGGGACTAGTTTCTATCAAACGAGTGAACTGCAGCTGCTCAACTGTCGAAAACAACCATTCCACTGTTAAAATCAGGCGGGTGCATTTCCTCAGCCGCTACAGTGACACGCGTGAGAGCTGGTATGACGTTCTGGCTGTACGAATGCGTTACGGTGTTTTCTGCACTTGTAAAATAGATATGCGCATGCCAGTGTTTTTTTTTATGGAAGCTACTGTAAGCCAACAAGTTTGTACGAATTGTGTTGTAATCATCTTCTCTAAAAAAATCAAGGAATAAGCTTGGCACATTGAGTCACTTTATAAGTTAAGATTTGGTGCAGCGCGTAGTTTCCTTCGCGCTCAGTTTCCGATCACGATTACCAAATCTTAATCTTGACCACAGATGCGGTCGTTGGTTATGCGCTTTTATTCGCTGCTAGCAAGCGTGCACTGTATTTTGCAGGTTTTGAAAGAAGATTTAATTGTACATTTGGAAAATATGATGGAAACTGTTTCCAGCTTGCTGAAGACCGTCTTGCAATTTGAGATGTCAGAAGCGCTCAATCTGGACAAGCTCATGGATGCGGTAAGCGCGTGTAGCCTTTCACTTTTGCTTGGGCGTGCCGTCACGCTTTACTGTAGTTTGGTGATGGCAACTGTTTGAGAGTGATTTTAAAGAGTTGGAATCGTACGTCCAGCAAACCCTGGAAGCTTGCCGGACCACGAACGCCACTTTCTAAATGGTGCTGTTGCTAGGCGGTTGCTTGTCTTGCTTGAGACAAAACTTTAGCCTTGGCCCTTGAATGGGAACTGCCTTAACCATTCCGGGTCAAACAGACTCAGCTACAGTACTTTCAAGTTTCAGTATTCTTTCGAATTTTCTTAATAGAAAACCACTGCGTCAAACACTGAACGATTGACAAATCCTGGTCACAGCGTTTATAGGTTTGCCATTTATTGGCGCGCAGTCGTACGTTCACCATGCACTCAGTTTCTTATTCAAGGAGATCTTAATGTTTGAATTGCTTGTTAAGTGCCCAGTGAACACAATGAAGCGTTTTACAGCGGGGGTGCGAGAAACATTGCGACTTGGTAGCAACATGTCATTGTATGTGGTGTTTGTACAAAAGGTTTCAACATTTTAGTCTCACACATGGTTTTGTACCTGGACAAGTTGTTTTTTTACTCGAATCCTTACGGTATGCCGTTGTCTTTAAAACTAAAGCTAATATGGGTTGGTTCTTAAAATAAGATCTAGTTTGGTTTTGCAATTGCTGCCTGACCTTTCGTACTATGTTTATCCATGTGCGCGCGTGTATGTGGGCGTTCGTGAACGCAACGCTATTTGTTTTGTGAATGCTATTTGTTCTTGCCAAACCACACTTTACACTGATTTTTGTCATTGGGTAGACTTTGAAAGAAAGCGTACTGGTGGTTCTTGGAGGAATGAAGCGAATGATGAAATTGTCCGTGATCTTGCTGGTGATAGGCGTGAACACCTTGTTTGTAAGTGGTTGTGACCTATGTATCTTCTTTATCAAAGACCGTTTCAACTTCTACCTCTTCACCGAACCAACACTTGTGTTGTATATACAGTAATAAATTCAATCATCAGGGTTGTAAGCTCGTAAAATGAAAGGTCAACATTGTACTTTTTGAGATGTTGCAGTTATTCAGTTGGCGTGACATCGTTCTTTTTCACTTTTTTTGGTTGCATACGAAAAACTGTTTCGGTTCGAAACCCAAATATCCTGTTAACTTCGACAGGTCACGTCTATCTTGATTGTGGGTTCCCATTACCGTCGATTGAAGGAGGGTATTCTGAGGACATACACTGGTGTACCTGGATTAGTAAGTGCTGATTGCAATGCGTAGCAGTTCGCTATTTTGTTCATCTCATGCGCACATCGAAAGCAGCTTTATAGTCTCAGACGCAATGCTCTGCTGTTGCTTGCCGATCGTCAGCGGTTGTCATGTTGAACGACGCTTGTCGTTTTTTCTTCAGGTAATCCACAAAGCCGTGCTCTCGAATTCAGCGCGCAGCACCGTCTCCGCATCCGAGTCGAACGTGAGCGACTGGTCAGGGACCCCGCTGCGCAAATTGCAGAAGATGAAGTCGAAAGATTACAGCAACTCGACTCGCAGCTCGAAGCGAAAACTGTATCAGACGGATCGCCTCAGTGTCGAGGAAAAATTTCCCAGAGGCGACTTTTTATGATAGAGCGTGCTGGTTGCAACACCGCTTTGTACAATGTTTCTGGGCTGCACGTCTGTTTGGCCAATGACGCTGTCATACGGTTCGTCACGTGGTCGCGCAGACACGATCCCCAAACGCAGCCTCGTGAAAAACAACTTCGCGACCAAAGCTTTTTGTGTTGCGTGCGTTACACACGCAGCTGTTTTGCACAATGTCAGGGCTTGAATTTTAAAGCTATGAACAAAAAATAGGCGTGGCTGGGAGAAGCGCAATGTACGGTTGACAAGAGCTGCTGCATTATGCATAGGAGATGGGCGCGCGCAGGATCACTGAACAGCTGTAGCGTTGTTTGGAAGGTACAGGACTGGGAGTCATGGCGACAGCCATATTTCCCGCCTGCGCGTTTCTAAGATATTACCGTAAGTTTGTCTGCGCTTCAGGCACGACTGACAAGGGTTTTTTTCGTTACAGATCAACAGCCTATTTGCAACCCTTTAAGTCAGTCGTTGGATTCTTCCGCAAATCACTGGTTTAAGTGCCTTGTTTGCGCACTGTGTCATGGCACTTCGTAACCTAAACGCGACTGTGTAGTTCCTGAAGCTAATGACGCGGCACAAATGAACTCTTCGGTTGGATATCGTTGGAGCGAAAAAAGTGCAAGTTTTTCTCGTCCACCGTTTGGGCGTATCGTCAATATTCGTATGCATGCCCATCAACGGTTCCATTGCACTTTGCTAAGTTATTGTTGAAAATAGCGTCAAGCTGAGCGCTGCAATGCTCTCTAATGTCTTGCTGCTTACATCTTCCGCATTCGCGAAAGATCACATTTGTTCCGAATCCGTGTCCAATCGCACATCAGAGGTACGTATCTACTTTTAGCAGACTTCCGTCTGTGACGTCGTACGTTTTTTTATGGCTTTCTCGGCGGTGCTTACAGGCCAATAACTTGCTGTTCAGACGCCTTTGGCCTTTTTGTCGCCGTTGCAATCAATCGGTGCGACCAGCGATTAGTGTGCTGTGGACTATCAAACTGTCACCCCAGGTCCTGTGGTAATTGCCAACCTGTCCGCAGTTCTTCACTGCATTCTCCCCCCTGTCTTTTGTTTGGTTTTTCACACGAAGTTTCGGATTGTTGCGTATTGGTGCAGCCGCGATGCCTGCTCAGCAGAAATGAATTACTTCGGTGCTGGGCGAAGCTCAGTAATTGTTTGTTTGTCTCATTAACGCGTACGACGCTTTGTCGCAGCAAAAGTTGCTCTTTGGGACATGATTCGGACAACAACGCTTGCCTCATCAAACAAAAACACTTTTAAACGAAGTCGCTGTTTATAGTTAGCACGCGGCACCTACTATTGCTTGCTTTGTATGCTGTGTTGCACAAGCTATCCATTATTACAGGCATTCGTAAATCTGCTTTCCTCTTTTAAATGGTACGGTTAATATAGGCCGGTTTGCTTGCTTCCTGTTGAAAAGAAAGAGCCATCACCTCCGGAACTTGTCCCATGAATTCGGCCTCCTAGTTCGATGCAGCACATGCTGCCATACAAAGCGTCAAACTCCCGGTTTCTTGATCTAATGTGCCAAGCTCGGGTCTCAATGCCAGGTTGACGTTGTCTCTTCGCTGATGTTTGATTTCCAGACACTGAGCCCGATGAGCAAATGTTCGACGTGATGCATAGGTCTTTGTTAGAAACGCTTCGTCGGCATATTGGCTTTACCTGTGCGAAGATGTTACACAATGTTGTTTACTCCATGCGGTGCTTTCTTTTGCACATTGCGAATCACACGTGCATGCCAACCGATTTAGATTATTATATAAAACGAGATTTCGATTCTTCGTTAGCAAGTTTTACATATATTTCAAGTTCGTTAAGCGTTCATTGTCGACGCATATCCGTTGCCAAGTTGTACGCGCTTGCGTCTCATCATCAGAACTTTTCAGCTGAACTTTCAGTGACCAGTGAAGCACGATTTCTCACAGCGTAATTATCGTTCAAAGGAACCGGCGATGTGCTTTTTCGTTAGGGACAGGGCGGAAAGCGACAACTGCTTGAAAGCTGCGTCACAACCAGGCGGTTCCGCTTGACTGAAGAAACGGTTCGCATCTCTTCTTGTGCGCCATCACCGATGAATTGATTATTTATTAACTTCTTGATGACTGACTGACGGGCGGGTCGGAGTGCTATGACTTGTGTGCTGCACACGGCATTCACCTGCGCAGCTCAGTGAAGGGACAAATTCGCCTCCGACGATAATTTTCCTGAGATGCAATCTTGAGAGAAGCCTTGATGTTGAAATGCCTCTTTAGGAATTTGGTTAATCTCACTGTTGTTCTGTTGAGGACGTGATATCAGACAAACGCAGTAGATTCTTGACGACTCGCGCGCTCTAAAACAACTACACAGTGCACTCCAGCACCTGTGCGGGGAAGTTTTGTTTGGTGCTGCGTTTCGTTCACAGGGGTCGAAGCTATCGTGGTTGACACACAGTTAGGGGGGCAGCGCATTTCAGTTCCTGCCCCCCACTATCTTTTTATCCCGTTGTGAGTAGATGATTGCTATCATCGTAACTAGGTACTTGGCCATGGCAATAAGCACCGATCAATCCTGTATTTTGCGAAAAACACCAGATGGAGTGTGTTGCGATTTTTATCATCGTCGGTTTTCGTCTCAAGTTTCTGAAATGTTACAGATCAATTTTAGCGATGATGAAGTCTTCCGCTTAAAAGTTTTCGTATGCAAGTGGGAAAGGTTACAAAAATTATTATTTGTTTATTTGTTTGTTTTCTACAGTAGATCGTGGAAATCTGTGAAGAAAATTACGCTCTTTAATACAAGCCTTTTTACACTTTGGAATTATGATCGTGTATTTTCATTAACTACACTTGCAGATGGCACAGTGGGCAGCATCAACCGAGTGCATCAGTACGCGATATGTCACGGGTGATGGGTTTCACTATTTATCCAGTTCGAAAGGTAGTGTTAGTGCAAGGCGAAAGCCGGTGCTTGGATTATGGGGAAATGACTGTAGAATATGCTATACTGCGTGGTTTTGCTTCGTATAACACTGGGATATCTAGAACATCGTTCTAGTTAAATAACAGCTTAGTGCCTTTGCCCAATTTGGACACAAAAATTTAGTTCGACAAATCTTCAGTTACTGTTCGGAAACTGCTTTTAATCGCCTTTCGCTATGCGCATCACACAAAAACAATTTTTTTGTTCCAAAATATTTATGATCAAAACTTAACGCACACAAATGGAGTCATTGTGATCTGAAGTTACATTATGCACACAAATGTGTGTTCAGCCCCAGCATTAGTGAACTCCAGTATCTGGAAAGTTGTGGTTACTGGTGAATATATGCTTCTGAACACAAAATCTTTAATTGCAACAAAGCAATTGGTGTTCTTTGTTGCCCCCAAAAGTATAAAGAACCTGCTCCATCAAATGTTTTTCTAAATGGTGTACGTGTACAATTTTTTGACCAAGTGAAATGCCTTGGTGTGTTGATAACTGCCTCACTGAAGGATGATGATATTCAGAGACAAATGAAATAGCTATGCTGTGCAGCAAACAAGCTCAGGGGCACATTCGATCAGTGCTCTCCTGCAGTAGAAACACTCTATTGCCTGCCAATATATGCTTGTCAATTGTGGAGCAAATACATACAGGTTAGTATGAAGCGCTTACGCACTCGTATGTAAAAATTGTGGGCGGATAATGATATAATGTTTGACTCAGTAAGCAATTTCGGTTGGGCATAGCTACTATAGCTTGAAAGACCAGCGGCAGACAGAATTATTATGACGCATTCATGGATATTACAATCTTGCACCTTTTTATAAACTATTTTCTGCTCACCACACTGGTGCTGCTAATTCATTGTTGTAAACAAGTGTAGAAGTTACGTTTGTTTCTCTTTCAAAAAACAGTTTAGCAAACAACAGGAATCAGGTCAGAAAAAAGTTTTTCGAGGAATCAAGTTTTTATTTTTCACGTGCCACTGAGCATGTGCGTAGGCCTACCGTCTAGCAGTGGCATTTTCCATCACATGACTAACCGAACTTTTCTGAGGTGATGGCACAAGAAATCGAAACTTTATTCCATCGACAGTTGTATGTCTGTGCTGTTAAAGGAATGGTTGGGCTTTCCAGTAAATAAATTTGTTGCATGAAAGTTGGAAGGGCTGAAGAGTCTAAAACAGCTATGTCCAACCGAAATGCCTTACTGGGTCAAAATTATGTCAATATGTTTGTGAGAGTCGCACATTGAATGACTAAATTTCATTTTAGCAAACCAAAGTTTAGTGTAAAGCTACTGAAAGCATTTGAATACAAACTTCAATGATAACGACTGTATGGTACTTTTAATCACTCCCAAACTGTGATGACACAGGCAAGTTTAGTGCTAATGCAACAAGGCAGGGTTGTGAATTTGGCTTTTTTGAAGCAGGATTTTGAAATTGTGGCTTTTTTCAACACCTTTGGCTATTTTTTGGAAATAAATAAAAGCCGGACAAAATCTGGCTTTTTTCGGTTGGAAAGGCTTGGTTCTGGTAAAACATTGTCTGAGCTGCATATTCGTTACAAATCTCTTCGGAAGAATCTATAACCATGCAGGGTGCAAATAATATTGAAGAAATTTTCCTGTTGCTCTAAAAATGATCAATGTTATTGATAAGAAACAAATGTACGACAGTGTAATTACGGGGAGAGAAACTGCTTCCAAAGAGTGGAATCATATGATATCGATGTTTGTGACTAGTTTTAATATCTATTTTGTGTTTGTTTATGCATGTTTTATGTGTTTGTGCCTTAAGACTGCTATCTAGCTTTTTCTGACTTTTTCTGGGGAAAAGTCTGGCTTTTTTGGTGAAAATAGGTTGGCAACCCTGCAACAAGGGTGTAGTTCATAGGTGTAGGAGCAAACAAAGTTTTTGGGGTGCGAAGGACTTTCGCCCGAATTTCCCCAAACTTTCCCGAAAACTACAAATTTTCTTCTCCCACAAAGATCATGAAGACCTTAGTTTGGTGTGACCGCCAAAAAAAAAAACAAACCAAAACGGTCTTCATGTGCTTTTCTACAAACGTTGGGTGCCATTTTTTGCTCGAAGCTTCAGAGATTTTGCCTGGATTTTCAGAGATTTTGCCCAGATTTTCGAAAAATCACATCTTTTGAGGGTGCGCTTGCACCCCCGCTTCCTACACCACTGGTAGTTAGAAACCAGTTTAATGCAGAGCAACACATGAGTAGAAATCAGAAAACTAGAAATCAGTTTTTCACCGACGCTGTTACCATCATCAGTACGTAAAATGTCAGATGCAGTAAGCCTTCGTAGCCAGTAGGGAGAATATTACGGTAAATAATAATTGAAAACGCGGAAAACTGTGGCGACAGCGACGTCGGGGCGCGAAGCGCTTGGAGTTAAAGACTCAGCGGGACATGCCGATAGGGATAGCATGTGACGTCATGTAAGACCCTCGAAGCTGTGCCCAGGCCCGTAACCAGCTTGACACACCAGGAGGGGCGAGAGTTTTCCGAGAGAGGCTCAAATTTTCTAAACTACGTTCAACACATTTTTCCAGGGGGGGGCGAAATTTTTTCTAAAGGGGACTTCGCCCCCTGCTCCCCTCCAGTTACGGGCCTTGCTGTGACACAGATTAAAAATGCATAGAGGCGCCAATGGGATCTTTGCGTGAAACTCTGGCTTGTGCTTTTGAATCAACAAAGAATTAACATGGTTTTCGTGTGCAACAGAACGAAACTAGATCATTTTGAGCAAAGGTTTGTATGTGTGTGGATTTTCTATCAATAAACACATCGATAAAATGGAAGCAGGTGTTGATTTTTAACTTTTTGGTAAAACCAATACTGAGAACAGAGTTAATGTTTATTAAAAAACAACTTTGGAGCCGATCATCCACATAGCGGTGAAGCAGGTGTGGTCAACACTGCCCAGGGCCGTGGGAACCGCCCCCCGCACCCCCCGGCCGGGAGGGCCCCCAGCCATGACTAGGGGCCCCGCCTCAGTTGCAATACTTTTACTGTTTTACTTTTTTAATTTTGAAAATTATAAT
>JGI24159J19872_10007208_pt1 | contig 14576 bp, 15 predicted proteins | sample Ectturendosymbi4_FD_19872 | JGI IMG/M metagenome (IMG submission 19872) | reverse complement strand
CATAAACTGAATAATGTGTGGTTGTAATTTGAAATAAATAGCTTTTTAATCAAAGTCACAATTGAAATTTTCATGGGTACACATCTTTTTGGGTGTATGTCCAACACATTTTTCCAAGGGGGCGAAAAATTTTTTAGAGTGGGCTTCGTCCCCGTAGTTACCGGCCTGGTTAGCGCTAATAAGTTCTCATTTTCGGGAATGTTGCGAAAAGGACATATCTGTGACCCTTTGCGAAAAAGTTGTACCACGGTTTAATAAGCACGATGACGTCATCGAATGAAAGTTCATGAAAATTGTCTCCCCCCGAAATGAACAGCTGGTTGCGCCCCTGGGGGGGGCTGTAAGCCTTTTTGGGGGGGCAAAGTTGAGCTGCTACGCGATTGGTCACAAGTACTTTCTTCAGTACAGCACATTTGCTTCCTGAAGACCTCAAAATCGAACATGGGGGCGCCAAACTAGCTCCTTACCCCGGGGCGCCATCTAACCTCGTTACGCCGCTGCGTCTGTAAACTATGGGAAGAAATGGTCTGTTTTCAAAAGTCAAGTCTACTACAGTAGAATTTGCCTAATTCGTCACCGCAAGGGGATTAGGAAAAAGTGACGAATTAGGCGAAGTGACGAATTATGCAAACAGGTGAAAACTCTATCATAGAAGGTCGTATACTTTGTCATAGTAACACGTATATATACATAGTGCTCTTATATGCAGTAAAATACAAGTTTATGACGTTATGGTTGAATACAACAAATAATTCCTCTGCTCTGTCTGGACTCCTCCATTTAATCAAGCACCTTTCAAATCTTTAATAAACCTTTCCGCGTTCACTCAATGGGGAGTCGGGTCACGCTTCGTACCTCGTGTATAAATTCGATAAACAAATTCGAGGCGCAGCAATTCTCAGATAAAGATCCTTAATTTGTTTGAATTCCCACAGGTACTAGGTGCTTAGACATCTAAAGCGAAACTGCAAATGACGAACAAAACCCTTCTCAGGGGCAGAAAGAGGTGACGAATTGAGCGAATAGAAATGTACACAAAAGATAGGGATTCTGCTGGGACCGACGAAAAAGTGACGAATTAGACGAGTTCTACTGTACAACTAGATATGATCAAGGCTAGCTGTCACTGTCACATTGTCCATAACGCATCAAGGCATTCATTGAAGCTCGTGTCCTACGATGTTGAATCATTTGTTTTGAAAATATACAATGCTTTTTCGCTTAGCTCCAAAAATGTTGCTAATCTAGAATGCTTGAATTTGTCCAATCACCAGATTTTGCGTCACCTTCCTATTCGTTGGCTTCCTCTTCCAAGCTGTCGATCACCTATTGCTCAGTTGGCAGTAGCAGTCTATTCAGAGGTTTACTTTGCAGAGGCCAGCTGTGATAGTCAGGAATTTTATTGGCGACCAAGAGCATCAGTGCTGCCACAGGCTTCTCTTCAAATATCACTAAATTCACATACAAAATTCACTAGATCTGAAAAAAATCACTAGATTTGAAATTTTTCCGTCGAAGTTCGCAGTTTTCCTTGAAATAATTTGATTGTGTACTTTATCACCCAAAAACCTTCACATAATTTGCAATTTTCTTGAAGCAGATCGTGCTAAAACCTGGATAATCTCCTGTCAACCATCTTCAGGTTTTTCTCAGAGCTGAAAACGACGCCACTCACGGAGTATTTTAGAGAACCTAACAATCAACCTAACATTTAATTATTTTCACGCAAAAAATACCGTCATGGCCAATAATGCAGCAATAAACAGCATGCAAGTTTCATAGTTGGGAAAATAACAACCGATTTGCTTCAAACACATACTTTTTGCAAAAAAGCACTAGATTGCAGTGGAAAATCACTAGGCGTGGCACCAGTGAAAAGCATGGTGTAAGCGTTGAAGCATAACCATTTTTTCATCATGTCTTGCATCAGTTTCATAAAACCATTTTAATTTTGAAAACAAAATTTTTTTAAAAATTTTAAACCAAGCATTGTGGGAGCTTCATGAAATTGAAAAGTAAATACACTGTCAAAAAAGCGTTCTAATGTTATTGGAGAATCCCGTGCATTGAATATGTGCTTTCGAATTATGACACAATAACCTAGATTTGCCACTGTTGACAAAATGGCCGGTTACGAAACGCATCTGGCAACCCTAAGGTATTTTCGTTCACCAAACTTCACACTTGATGTAGAAATCATTTGTTTTGAACCTGGCTGCTTGCGGTAAAGAGTGTCTGGTGGCCCTATAATTGAACACCACACATCGGTCACTCCTTTCCATGGCACAATCTGTGGGTGCAAAAAGCGGTCTATCGGCGACTGGGCAAGTCAGTGACTAATCCTTGCCCGGGTTCGGTCTGGAATACTATGTCTATCGTTTGGAACACACTTCGCCAGAGTATCCTTTGGTTCACGCCAATATGTCACCGCTATCACGTAGGTAGACCTAGATTTTGCAGAAATCATCAAACTGTATTCCGTGCAGTGTTGCTAACCTTCAAAGCACAAACAAATATTGATTAACTGTTGTGATCAAGCGAGGCCACCGTTTAAACCACCTAGTCAGCCTTCATCACGCAAAATTTAAAAATTTTACTGATTCACGTTGGCTTGGCTTTTATAACGCTCAAAATCATTCGGAAGGATTTTTCCAGGGGTGACCAAAACGATTTTTCCTGGTGAGGGAGACAGTGGCGAAAACAAAGATAAAAATATTTTTCTACTAAAAAGTTAATAGCAAAATATCAAATTTCCAATTTTCATATCCAGACGCCGTGCTCAAAATGTTGTTCTTTTTCATAGAGAGGTATGTGGAAGTCTTCAAAACACGTATTATAAGTAAAACACCTTAAACACTCAACTGCAGATAGCATGATCAAGTCCGTTTCGACAAAAACCAGTAGTCAGAAAGCTCTCAATCACAGCAAAATACAGCAAGAAAACTTGAATCATTTTGTCGTGATTTTCAGGTGAATTGTTCCACTGGTTTTATTTGTAATGTAGGTCCCATGCAATCGATTTCAGTTTTGTGCAATTCAGTTTGAACGTGAGCCTGGCCAGCGCAATACTAACGCAAAGGACATCCGTAAAGAATTCTATAACACATCCGGTCATAGCGGTCAGGATTAAATTCGGTTGCCGACGTCACCAGAATCATGAAGAAAATCCTATAAATAAAATCTTATATCAGTGTTGGCTCATGGTACAAAACCAGAGCGGCGTGCAGACTTCCAAAATAAAGGGTAATGACTTAAAAAATGAAAAGGCGAAATCACGATTTTAGTTTACTTGAAATGTAAAGACAACAAAGTAGGTAAAGGACAGTGACTATACATACGCACCAGCATGACACAAAACGCAGCGCACGATGATCTGGCAAAGCATATGCACTTCACTTGTCTTGACCGGTCAACCACGATTGAGGTCTTTGCGAAAACATACAGTCCTTAAATTAACTACAGCAAACGGAAGATCAGTACACCGCGGGAAACAAAAGACAACGGAATACTGCACTGCTTTAAACCTGACACCGAGGCTGATCTCAAGAAGGAAGCCTCAAAACAATGGAAGTTATTTTTAAAGCAAATTGTTGTCCCTTGTTCAATGGCTCAACTAACGCAACGTGACAGCATTGACTGACGTTATAAAGCCTGGAAAATAAGAGGTTGAAAAACGCAAACACGAGCCATTTTCATCCTTTAGATGTGGCAGCAATCAACATACAGCATCCACGCTATTACTTGCCACTTCTCACTTTCGCTCGATTGAACTGCTGCGACCAGAACACCAACGGATAGTTTGGAATTACCACGTGCCCGCATATACAAGCAAAGTCAATTATACAGTAATCGCAGTAGTACGTTCTTTGCTATGTGGCATATACTTGAACGCTTGGACGACACAAATCCATGTCAATGATTGCAGCCAAGTCGCAAAATGTTGCTCGAACAAGGTCAGTTGTGCAACGATGGAGCCAGACTGACTGACGACCAATTCCCAGTTCGAGACGAACTTGTGCGCGAAGCTCAGGTGACAAGTTCAGCTCACGAAGCTCAGGCGGCGACGTTATACGTGTGCAACACGAATCACATAATACATCATTAAATGTCGTAAGCTACGGTAGATCATAAACATCAAGTTCATATAGGACGAACAGCTGAGCATTTATAGGTTTACCGCTCCGCTAGCTTGATCATGGCCTTCAAAACGTACACTGAGACAAATCTCGTAGAATTAGGAATAACGTAGGTGTGAACAAGCACTTCGAGATTTTTGTGGTCGTTTGTAAGAAGTTTAAGACCGACCATAACCACTCTTCCATTTTCTTTCCGACGAGAACGATGTGTCATTTGACAGTATTATACGCGCAAATAAGTAAAAAGCGACTATTCTATTACGAAGCCATACGGTTAACTGGCAATGCAAAATCCAAGCAAATAAACCACTATAAATAATATGAAAGAGGAACAAAACAGTTGTTGACAAAATGTTGGTTAAAAACATTAGCGATACTGTTCAACATCCGGTGCAAAAATTTAGAAAAATTGAGTGTTGCTTTTCTTCTTTGGTGCGTTGCGTTACGTTACGTTACATCGTAGGAACTCTATTTTTAGGTCGAGAAGACGGGAACCTAAGCATTCCCGAATCTTCCTGGGCGGCACAGCACTGTATCAAACGTCAGCAAACAATGAAGACTTCACTACGAGAATAACAGCAACGTAAAAAATCACAAAAGCTCTGATTTTTCTTCGTTAGACAAGGTTTCTTTGGAATGACTACCGAATTTCTTTATTATTCCACGAGTATTCGCTGTCTTTTTTGAGCCAGCTGGTCGATCAGCAATCGGGCTTGTCGCGTTATCTGCATGAACATGTAATGCACATTTTTAAAAGACTCAGCTGCGATAAAAGCTGACATGCTCTGACTTTGCAATTTGCAATGCTGCAATGACTTTGCAATTTGCAATGCTGCCTAAGCGGTTGTTTAGAACAGAAAATCGCGAAGAGCTTCAGCAAATCAGTCTGCAAAAAAATCTACGATAAACTGATCCGGGAGGCAACATTTTCGCCGATGGAACCCACAGGAACGAAACCACAGTTAGCATGCGAAGCGCGAGTTCTCTAATTTCGTGTCAGTCTCACACTCTGTAAAACCATCTGCGGCAAACTTCACAAGGGCCTTTGCGGGTGTTACTGTTAGAAGCGCTGAAGATAAGCGTCCACAGGGAAAAACATTTGCTTTGAAGTACTAGTGGGCTGATAACTCCTTGCACGCTAATTTACGTGCGATCCATGGAAGGTTATTCATATTTACTGTACACCATTACGCAACGAGCAATGCATGAAAAATGCCATCTTTGAAACTGCGGATCCAAGCCAAGAAAAATGATCGTAATTCATGCAACGGGCGATGCGAGTTAAAAATCAACGCAACATTCCATGCAGTTTTATAATGTCAGCTTTCGGCGACGATGCGCGGTTCATGACAGATCAGACCATGGTCAACCGAAAGATGACGCATGCACAACGCTCAGAACGCCAGCGCAACTGGAATGCAGCGTTTTCCAAGTGGAGCTTTCTGTAAATCGCAACGCGGAACCAGAGGAGTGCGAGATATCTTGCACTGCCCTTCTTGAAATCGTGACATACTTTTTAAGCGGAAAAAGCGAGACTAACTGCAAAATGATCATTTCGCAGCTTTCTAATCTCAAACACGGAATCCCTNGCGCAATGATTTCTACAACACTTCGGCTTTCTTTTTTCGCGTACCTTCATTATTTGAAAACCAACATTTCACACAGTTTATCAAGGGCTCAGGGTATTCTTTTAGTAAACCAACCAAACGTAAATCATAGAATCTCCAGCACTTAGCGACAGCATCTGAAATTAGCCAGGGCATAGGCGTAGCCAAGGGGGACCACGGCCCTTCCAAACTTTTAGCACATCTAGTCATTTTGTGCTTTGGCAGGCGGTATCCCAAACAAAATACTGTTGCTTGCTTAAAATCTAAAAATTTGGCCTCCAAACAATTTTACGTCACTGAGCCAGCGTACTTAAAGTTGCAGTGAGACCCACTTTTTATTGGTTCTTCAAACAAGGTCGTCTTTCTAAACCTGCGCCAATGGAAATGCATAGACACCAAGTTCAGCATGTACTACTTGAATGTCTGAACATAACACAAATCATATACTAGCACAAGCAGTGCTCTACATAATTACCGTGTCTACGCAAACCACGTTAACTAATTTAAAAATTCTGCTGAAAAAATAACGCGATTCAATTAAATATGCAACCCTGTACGAATAAAATAATTCCATCTACATAGCATGGCCTTCGATTTGAACCAATCACGGAATAAGTTTATACATAATGTAATTGAGATTACACGTAACAAAATCAACGATGATTTGTTGAAGCAAAGAACCGCCTGTTTCCACAGAGCATGACGACCGAGATTCTTGGCTCTGACCTGCTCGTAAACAAGTTGTGTCAAGTGTGCGCTCACGAATCAAATCTGGTAAGACGTATAACAAGTTCAAGTGAATATCCGCAATAAAGGAGCCATCAGGATCGTAAACCACTTGATACACTTTTGTGATGATGATTGCTTTATCTGACATGATGGCTACTGCTATTGCAAATCTTTGCTTCTGAAAGCTAGTTGAAAGAAGCATTGAAATTCTTGTTATTTGACAAAGGACCTGCATCGTCCCAAACCATGCAGGCAGTGGAAGTTTCCCCACTAGTGTTAGATGCGATGACTGAACTAAGTATCAGTCACGCAGAGCAAGCCAAGCACATCCAATGGCTCGTAACACGACGACCGGTGACGACGGATAGTGGGCAATCATAAGTGCCTATGACGGCGATCGCGGGTTTACAAACAGATTGAGAAAAGTTGGGACGACATTTGCAGCAGACACAGCGGGGAAATAAAACGACCCAGTGGTTGTTTGCACGGTTGCGTCGCCATGCCACCCCTTGCAAAACTCACATCACCCAGCAAACATCTTACCTGACGATGTTTACGCTTTGTCAGCTGTTAGAATGAAATCGCGTAATGCAGCATGGAGTTTACAGGGCAAGATACATTAAACCGGTAAGGCGACTAAAACAACGCAATAGAAACAGCAGCACAGTCACATCACCACAAGTGAGATACCTCCACAAAGCTAGCTTGCACTGTCGCTTATTACGACATAAGAACAATGATTTCTAAAGACGTTCACGTAAGGTTGTGGCCATCATTTTGAAATCATCAGCCATACTTGGTGCGACTGAACGTTAACACTCAAAAAAGCAGAGAACGACAGATGTACAAATAAAAACAGCAGTTCTAAAGCTACGAGGTGTAAAATCCAGCCGTCTGTGCCACCACAGCCTATTAATTGCAGGCCATCTTCTCAAGATGCATGTTTACGCACCGACCGCTGAACTCGGACGACCCGCTGATTTTAACACTTTTGAAACAGTGTCGACGAAAATCAAGCAATGAATTGACAGAGCCGCCACTTCTAACATACAGAAATAGCATTTTGAAAATTCAAAATAACAAAATCGTCCGCGCGAGGTAGTTTGTCAACCAACGAACATATTACTGCACCTATGCAAACAAACCGCATGGGCAACTATGTAAGGCAAATGTCCGATAACGATCACAACATCATACCGAAATGACAGCATTTCGCAGAAGTGTCGCAAATTGCTTAAATCGACTCGACTGGCTGCTATCAAGAAAGCAAAACTGCAGTTCAGCTACCCTTACAAGCAAAAAATGTTTTCTATTCAAATTTAGAAGCTTTGAGTCACGTTGGTATTTTGTAGAAAACAGCAGAACGAGGCGGATAATGATCAAACATATGATTCATTTTACTTAATATCTGTTGTGGATTCGCCTGAGTATCGCGACCAAATTCCCTGAGAAGAATGTTGTGACACACTGCTGAATAAAACAGTTTGGTCGCATTCCGTTCCCTGCTTGCCTGCAGTTTGTACTGTATCAGCATACAAAGCGAAACAACGTGGCAAGTTACACAACTGGGATGGAGTTACCTGTGCCTGTGTTTTCTCTTTTGATTTTTTAGAATTATATCATCGCAACAAAATTATTTTTCATGCGGGAAAATAAAAACGCATGACATGAATGAAAGCTCACAATCAATCCACGCTTTCCAGCAGAAATTAAACAGAATGGCTACCGTGTAATAAAAAGCCAGTATCTAAGCAATATATTCCGTCAGTGCTTTGTGGATACGCTTCAAGCTAACAAAGTTGGCATTATCGTTTGGAAAACAGTCCCCAATTTTTGACATATTCATGCTGCTCGTAGAAAGCGGAACTTGCGCCAATGCAGCTGACTTTTTTCACGTGATTTTCGCGCACAAGTTCGTTAAGCTCGAATATTACGATGATTTGCTGATGCGACTCCACCTTATACCAGTGTTTTGCGATCCGGGAGTGCGGGTTTAAATTTACAGCGGGTACGAATACATGATTAACCAGGCGGAAATCCAATCGTTTCTTTACTGAAAGATAGAGGGATTGAATTGATGGCTTGCTGACCAATAAAACGAATGTCGTGAAAGAGTGCAAATTAAACACGCTGAATGTAAAGTCATAGGTACATCTACGCCTGCGTAAATTTCTGAATTGTGCCAACAAACGTTTTGACACCGGAATCAAATTTCAAGGCAGTACCGACAACAAAATAACAATGGAACCGCTTCCTTACACCCATCATGCACTTGAATGACAGAACCGAAAAACGCGACGAACGCAAATGCACCACGGATGTTGTACAGGGGGTTACAGAGGTGAGGAACCTGGGGCCTATTCAATGTGGCCCGCATCAGAATTTTCGTTGCCCAAGTTATAACATAAAATCTCGTCAAAACTCAACTCTATGACAAGCAGACACGTATACATTAAGTCAAGCGAAGTCTCTCTCGCTCCTCATAATTTTATCTCCTTATTTTGCACAGGAAGATAAAGGATTTTAAAATTAAATATTTTTACGGCCCGTCAGCGATATTCCATAATTCATGCACCCGTCACAGCAAAGAGGTTCCCTCATCCTTGCTTTAGAAATTAAATCCCGTGATTTAAGTGTCGTCACAAGACTTTTTTTGATCACAAGCGGATGTTCATAAGAAAAAGACAAATTTATTAAAATACACATCTTTTTTTTCAAAACCATCTGGTGGAACATTGAAGCACAAACAACACCTGGAGCTTTCCTGTCTAGACAAGTTCAGTATTTACAAGAAAAAATGCAACGCAAAGCCCTTCATGACCACGCGCTAGTGAGGTGACCAGCATGTCGCACGTCGCAAGCAAGATTTCGTACAAAGACTTATTTATTCGTATATATAGATGTTCAAGGCTGGCGCAGTTAGAGAGCATGTTAAGCACATCAACAACCTCGCTACTGGACTCTTCTGTACTTATAATGAACAACTGATGAACCGGATCAATAGCGTTAGTTTCTCGTAATCAATTCATATTTTACAGAAGGAAACAGGTCGAAGCAATGAAACATTTTCAATTCTTTTAAAGTGACGCCATCAGCAATAGGTAGAACTTTCTGTCAACAGCTCAGCGCACCGCAGCCATCGTGCAATAGCAGTAAGCCTGCGGCACTAGACTGAGCAAACGTAGTTGTTGGCGAAAACAGATCGATAAACACCGCAACAATATTTCTGAAGCCTGACAAACTCATGCGCAGGCGTCCTTACATGTTGAGTCACAGCGGAGATCTCTCAATTCTGCGACGTACTATTGTTTTGCAAGATATTGTGTGGGTGATTAGCGATTAAAACTAACATTCTTCACTATCGCCTCCAAAAAATAACAAGTGCATCACTGCACTGACGCATTGCTGATAGCATCCACAACCTAAGGTGCAATCCTTCAAGATTTAAGTTTAAAGTTTCCAGGTGACTTTGCAGAAACAACCGTCGGTAGTACGCAACACTGTGAAGGCGACAATTTTCGGGAATGGCTCGCACTCCTATATTTGCCCAATGGCCAACATGCGGGAAGCGGAATAACAAGTGACACGACTTAGAAGTGTTGCAACGGCTTCATACCTGAGTCAGAAAACTTCGTAAAACTGAGCTTCTCAGGCCGGTTGTTCGTAACTGAATTCTGCCTTTCGAACAATGGTCTCACTCGGGCGCTGCCGCTCACAGGAGACTTGGACGAATCGTTTCCTGCAATTATCAGGTAAAAGAAACATTGTTATAACATGATTTTAACATAACAGTTCATTTTTCAAATTAAATTCACAATTTCTCACCTCCAATCACAAGAAATCTAGGTAACCATGAACCATCAGCAAAACGTAAACTTTTATGGTGAGCAAGAGCAATTCCATTTACCCGATAAAGAAATATTACGAACAACAAACACCACTGCGTGGAGCCGCCTTAAAGTAAATAAAGCTGATCAAGATCAATCGACTTGGCTGAAAACGAAGTTACGTCAGCCAAAGAGCAAAAACATGTTGACGCGTGACGCAATCGCACTCACCAGAGCTACTGGCTTTCCCAGCCTCTCGATGTTGTTGTTTTTCGCGCAACATCGCTATACAAGTTTCGATCATTGAATTCATCATCGGGGCCTTAGAAGATACAATGTTCGCCTTTAATTACATCATTTTGAGTGGCCAACACGAAAGCCTTTTGTTTGCTAAAACCTTCCGACGATGTACTGAATACACAATCAGGACATCACGATGCTATCAACATCTTAGGCTGTGGTCAAGCTTAAAAGAAATTCGTGCGGGGTCAAACACTGATCAGCAATCATCTTGCCACGCGCTAGAACGAAAATGTGATCACGGGAGAAATTTTCCAGTTTGGTAAATATGAGAAGAGTTTAATTGTGTTAGAGTTTAAGGTACTGGCTTTTGCTTACTGCGTCAATTGTAAAAGTTGTCACAACGCTTCAGGAAAATCGACGAAATTTGAACGAAAACATATTAAAGAACAAAAACCAGCGGCTTCTCAGCAACCTCTTTCGACACTATTTGCAACAGTTGGTTAGCGCCTGATTTTGAATCCTCAAATTCGAGGAAGAGGCTGGAGACTTGTGGTTCGCTCCCATCGTCAGAATGTTTTTCAGTTATCTCCCAATTGAACTCGTCATACATCAGTCCAAGCAAGACGTGCTGCATGAAACAGACACAGAAGAATTTAGCACAATGTTGAAACACATCAAACCAATTAAAAGCACAGTAACTAAACAACATCACCTGGAAAACTGAGTCGATAGCTGTAAAGTTAAATAACATTGTTCTGCAGAAACACAGTGAAAATGCACACTGCTAGATGTTTCTGCTGAGATGAACGTCCACTTATTATTCGATCGAAATTGCAGCCGTTTGGATACATAGCATCTACGCTTCATTCTCTGCATAGTTGGCTGTCTCACCTTTTTCTGCTTATCAATTATCCAAATTCCGCTGGTATTTATCGCCACTCGCACTGGGGTGTCGTAATGCGATGTAAACAACGATACCAGACTGCTGTTTTGAGCTTTCTCCACAAACCCATGAAACATCACACTCCTATGCGACAATAGACAAGCCATAACTGTTTCACAATGGGTCCGCACTGGAGACACTTTGTATCAAAAAAGTGGTTGAACGTGCGTCAGCATCACATGCAAATCGTTAAATCTGTACTCCGAAAGTCTGGCCTATTTTTACAGTTACAGACTTTCATGACGACAAAATATTTTTAATCAGTCGTTACAGTTATTTCGCAAATTGACTTTTTCTGAATTGGAATCGTAATGGGAGAGTTGTCAAAAATCTATGCAACTAACATACACCTTGCCATTTCATGCATGCACACAATAAGAAGAGGTCTGCACATCAACAACATGAAATAACAGAACATACCCATAATATGGAAGTTGCCAGCAGATTTTCATAAATTCCAAAGGTGCATTTAGAGAGGTTTCCCGTGAAGCTTTTTTCGCAGATTTAATCACTCTTTCCTCCATAGATTGTTGACGGCTTAAGAAAGACTTCTTCACACGTGACAAATGGCTGGGAACCAATGTTGCAAGGTTCTCTCTTAAAAAACAAACTTAGAACTAATGGTGAGTTTCTCATGCTAAATAGAAAACCCAAACATGCACTCAAGGAACGTACGCCGATCCCATACCCAAAAGTTATTATAGGCGAACTTTGGCCCAAAACACAAGAACTTCACGTAACAAACAAGTATTTTCTGACCGCACAAAACTTTTGTCTAACAAACAAATTTTTGCAATAACAAAGAAATCAACTAAAAAATGCAAGTTAATTTTGTTAAAAATGTTGTTGATTTCCACAAAGAAGTCCAAATGAAGTCATCTACATACTTCTGCAACTTTTGAAAAAATCCTGGTAAAAGTTGACTTGTTCTGGCTTCACAACCCTGTGCTTACATCAAATCAATGAACTGCTACACAAACGAACTTTCTTGAATTGTGTTAAAAAATTAATAAACTGTGATGAAACCAAATTTAAATTAAATATCATTTATTTCTTAATCACAGGTAATTGCAGCAGAGGGACAAACAGGTCACATGCATTTCTTGAACCGTTGGTTGTTCACCCTTGCTCTATACCCTTATCTGCTACGATAACAAGCATATGTATACTACATGCAGCCACAAACTGTGTGATTCTACAGTTACTAACCTGACAACATGCTGTAATTCATCCTGGCTGTCAACATGGGCAAAAAGCAACGCCCCAAGTTGTTCAATGTCTTCCGGGTCACAAGGGTATAAGCCTTTAATCAAAATCCAAGAATGACTTGATCAGATATCTAAGCTTGCTTAAGGCAATGTACATGGGGAAACAGTCGAACATTGACAATATTTTGTGGCTTAATTTGGGTCTTTTCGATCCTGACAAATGCAACACATAGAAAGATGATCATGGAATTTAGTAGAAATTCATAGAACAAGTTGTCTGATCATCAGCAATACATCAGCAAAAAAATATTGGAAGGTTCTACTGCAAATTCATACTGCATAAAACAAAACAAATTCAAGAATTAATTATCAAAAGTGCTGCTGGTTCTTGCAATCAGTCTACATGTTACATTGGATCAAGTTTTTTGTAACATTTGCAATGATGATCTGGTTAGCTTTTCATGAGATGCACAACTTCTTTAAAAATTCTACAGATTTAGATGTTTGAAACAAGAACCAATGATACTTGGAACAAATTTTATCAAAATAGAAACTGGAAAAGCCTATGGAAATAAAGCAGAAAAAGACTTTGACATTTTAAGAAAATTTGAAAGTTGCAATAAAGAATGTTTTTGGCATGAACATCAGCGTCATGTGTACTTTGAGAAAAGATCCTCTCCAATCACAATGGTTTGCAAGTTGCAGCACACATAAACGGAGATGTTTACTGAAGGAAATATTTTTGCCAGCTACAGACACAAAGCTCTGCATACTAGTATATGAACTATACACCTCCAAGTCATGAAACTGTTGATCTATGCCAGTGATAGCAAACCTTTTATAGACCGAGTGCCCAAACAGCAACCCTAAACTATCTTATGTAATCCAAAGTGTCAACAGGGCAATTTAACCCGAATGGGTCAGGTTTTGGGTTATAAGAAACAATGTATGAACCCTTTAACGCCAGCGCCAGCCACTATAGTGGCCGGTAAACCTTTGATCAGCCCTAACTCCTGAACGTATCTGGCTAGAGGGCCAGTGAAAACATTCCTGGATCCACAAGACAGCAAGGAACAAAATGCGAATGACAAAAACATACCTTTACATTTGAAATTTGTGAGCAAAATCATATTTGTGCAATTGCGGTACTAAATTTTTTGCAAAATTTCGAGCAAATCCAAAAACTCGTTCATCACATCCCGTTTAGCCTTTCCAATCTGGTTTTTGCACTTCACCAACCACCGGAATGCTAAAAAACATAGCCCTTTCAAAAAAGTCAGATCGGGCTGTTTTGAGGGAAGGAACTTAGGGGGTCCAAAAGTGTACATCAGGAAAAATTGACTTCTGCAACACCTTTGGGGTCCAGAGAACAAAATATAGGTGTTAGTAACTTGCTGAACGGCTTAATATATTCTAGGTGCTATTCTGAAGCTTTACAGACCTTGATTAGCCTGCTAGCCTAAGGTGTTGAGGAGTTATGGCCCAAAATAGACCCTGAAAACTGCTTAGCCACCTAGTGGATATTTTGATTATATTCACAAATAAAATTATCCTGTCAATATTTTGGCTTGAAATTTGGTGGGATGTTATAAAATACCCAAATACACTCTGCACACTAGTGGGGTTGGTGGGTACTGGCTGGCAGAAAAGTAGCTTGAACCTCAAATTACTCCCAAATTCTGTGGTTTTGCCCCGCTTGGTGGACCCCTACCAAAAGAAGTGTCAACTTTTTGATATCATTGCATAGGTAAGGTCTTCACAAACATTTTTTATGTAGAAAATTTGCGCAAAGCTTCGCACTGTGGCAGCAAGCAACAATAGAGTTCACATGCCATGATCACTCTATTATTGCTTGTTCGCGCCACATACATATATTTTTGTTC
>JGI24159J19872_10007207_pt1 | contig 14577 bp, 8 predicted proteins | sample Ectturendosymbi4_FD_19872 | JGI IMG/M metagenome (IMG submission 19872) | reverse complement strand
TATCACATGCGACAAAATGCGATGAGTTGAGTAAATCGACCTTGGTTGCAATCCATTTTCTGTGGATCGGGTTCGAAACGTCACACACACTAATCTGGGTGCGGTTGTTGAAGGTCTGCAGCATGTCGCTCTAAATCTTGGTCGACACCAGCGAGGGCCATTCGGTATTGCCCGAGTGGAAAAGATCGCACTGGTGGCCTTTTTGTCATTTGCAGTAAATTAGGATAGCGAGAAAGAATACCGCATGAATCGTTATGAATCGTAGAAAATTGGAACGGCTGGCAGCAGCTCCTCCTACATGAATCGTTATGAAAACGTTAATCTCGAAAAACACAGTTCGCAAGCCAGGGGTGGTGAACCTATTTTATATCACGGGCCACATGTATTGTGGAACATCACGAGCGACCCGCAAAATGTCTCAAATTTAGTTTATGATAAAAAATGCGATGAACTACATCAGAATTTAGGGACCAGAGTGAAACTTTCAGAAAGGGGCCCCAAATTGTTTGAAGTCATTTGATGTTTAATTGTTCTTTGTCTACACATTAAAATTGCTGAGCTCCCTCCCTTTGGCACATTTGCACATAATTTTTGCAATAACTTGAAAACATATGACTTGCTTCAGAGCTTATTAATTGTGGCTCTAGAGCGGTTCATGCAAAAAGTAAGTGCGAAACGTCCAAAAGGGGGCGTGAGGCGACCGCCTCGGCTGCCTCCCATAATACCCACACCCGCTTGTATTACCAATAACTTCATTTCAATTCAGCCAACCTCTTAACGATTTTCTGACTGCCATGTCACTCCGAAAAAGCAAAGCATTTCTTATGACTTCCTACACCTTTGCCCTGTTTTGCCCTAGTTTTCTATTCTGGTCGGTTGTTTCACATTTCAAAAGTCATAAATGCCACTGCGATGGTTAAACGCCACTGCGGTGGTTAAATGCCACTGCGACGGTTATGCTGCATGGTACGCATGCCTCAAACAGCAGAGCTCGTGTGCATCGCGCCAAGATAGGTGGCGTTAGTAAATACGACTGAACCTAGTGTTGCAATTTAGAACGTATCGTCATTTAAATGTGATAACTGTTTACATTTTTTGCGCACTCTCTAAAAGTTGCTTGCGGTCCCCTGTTGCAAGTGTGAATCCTATGCTGTAGGAAAAGCATTTTGAGTTACAAGTCAAAGTCTCGAAGGTCTTGAAGTTGCCGAAAACTGTTTGTCAAACGTTATGGAATAGAGTTCTGTCGTGGATTTTATTGGTTTGGAAAAGATAAAGTTTGCATGTCAAAGGTTAGGAGAATTATGGCATTAAACATAATGAACAACATATTTAAAATGTCGAATGGTCTGAATAATGCATTGTTGATGAGATACATTTTTATTTAGAAGCATTTGTCTAAAGGCAAGCATTCGTAGTTCTCCGTACTTGCATACTCTTTGTTCTGACCAAGTACCGCAATGAAAGGTGCAATAGCTTGAAAGACTAACATAGTAAACCTCGTTTTGTACCACGCAAGCTGTGCCGTTCTTTCTCATACCATTCACAAAGCACGCTGTTTGTCTATCTTTGCAATATCTCCATTCCAACCACTCTTGACTTTGACTAGGCGTCATTTGAAGATTATGCATAAGTGTCACCAAAACGTATGTTGCACCTTGGGCTAGCCCCATGTTTCTTGCCCCTGGCGATATACCCGATAAACTGACCTTGTCAGACATCTGTTGCCGGCTACGTATGCATTGTACTCGTGTTGTCTTTATGGACACTGATGTAAACAAACACAAGTGACTCAGACTTTGCTGCACCACAACTCATACGAACATCATCGCTATGGTCACCTTGCGATGATGCTGTTGTTGCTTTCGCCTGAATTCGTTTTAAGCTCTTCTTGACTACGCTTCGGCGGTTGTCCTGATGGAAGTTGCGCTTACGTCTGAGCGAGGTCAGTTTCCAAAAAGGTTTTTGATCTCAAATCGGCGAAATTCGCTTTGACTTGAAACTCTGACGCGTTTATATGAGATTCGAAGCTTGCCATTGAAACTAGTGCTACCTGCTGTTGGTAGGTGACCTGTTGAAGACATGAAAAGAAGCAGGTTTCAATGAAAACGGCCCGCCTCTGCAAAAAAACAGCAAACTCTCGCATAGTGTTTTGCAATCTTAACTTGTTTATATCGCTCGCCGTACAATAAGCGATTCAGTCTTGCACTGATGTAGGCTACTGGTTTAACTGTTTGCATGAAATATGCTGAAAAGCCTCCCGGCCGAAAAGATGAAAAATATATGAATGCTTTTGAAAAGTTTACTCAACAGTACATGGTGTCGGCAAAAGCAGACTCGCGTATGAAATTCCAGTGTGAGCGTGACGTATGCGCGCTATACGCAGTACAAAACTTTTCGACACAAACCAACGAACAAGAAGCCGGTAATGACAACTAAACAAATTACGTATTAGGTTTTTAAGATTTAGTAAGAGGGCACGCGGAAATTTGATATTGACCGTTTGGTCGATCTTTTGGAAGGGTAGTACAGAACTACAATGCGTAAAGCTGTAATTTTCAAGCTTCAGCTTGCGGATCCCTTGGTGCACTCCGTTCTTCTCGCGTATACCCAAACCGCAAGGTGTGCAGCTTAAGAAAATTCGATATTTTGAAAGCCTGACATGATGAGTGCAACTCCGATTTCAAATGTGGGTCCGGTTGCTGCAAAGTGAAAAACTGGACCTTCCTGCAAATAGTTTTTTTTCCCCTTCTCCTCAAACTTGCTACGCGGCCGGGTTCGATTCCCGACATCGTAACCAATTATGTAGGGGCTATCTAGGAACCAGTCTCGACTTTATTTGTTTGTGGCTGCGTCAGCTTTGCTTTAACAGCAGTAACGAAAAAGGCTGTTCTTCGTGAACACCACGTAGCTCGCGGTCGCAGCAGAAAACACAAAAGAAGACGGCGAGGAAGACGAGGTGTTCGATCAAAACGGTCACGTAGCCATGCGCACGTACACACAAGTTTACAGGTTGTGAGACGCACACACGATAAGCAAAAAACAGTGTTGTGCCAAAACGACAGTCGACGCTCAACTACATGAGAGGCGGTGTTAGACTGTGTACATTTGCTGCACTACTAATAAATACCTCCTGCTCCTTTTTCTGCTGCAACATTCCATATCCGATATTTCTGTGTCTGACAGAGCAGCAAACGCTGAGCGCCATTCTACATCGTTGAAATGATCGGAATATCACAAACGTTACATTCCACAACACTGGAACCCAACGAAAGTGCAATTGCATCATCTTATTTTTCAAAACGTGGCAAGCAATTAAACAGTGTAGGAGTGGCGCTTGTAAACATTTAGCCTGATTCGGAGCGCTTGAAAAGCGCCGTTAAGTCTAGTCTGTCAGAATTCGTAACGATTGTATTTCATGCTCATGAATGATGCAAAGCAAGGGAGGTTTCTTCGTTTTGCAGCGTTATTAAAAAACGCTTTAATTCGGAATTTGATGAAGTTGCAAACAGTGACGTAACCAGCCCAAAATTTGGGACGGGGGGAAAAATTTTTGATTTTAGGCCAGGAACACTATTTTGTTTGGGATACCGCCTCTCAAAGCATAAAATGACTAGATGTGCTAAAACGTTTGGGGGTCATGGCCCCTGGCTACGCCTACGGTTGAAAAACATGCTGCATCTCAGTGTTACCCATACAACTGCACGACTCATCCGACGGTTGCTTGTCACGTTTTCAAAAATTAGATTAGGAAACATGCAAGAGTTACAGAAAGGGAATCAATCATTTGTTAGTTTAGATCGCTCAAATGTTTTTGTGATTTATAAAGAGCTGTGTGAGCACATAAAATTTTGCTTTTAAATTACACTTACGTTTTATACCAATAGAAGTTGGATATATTTCTCCAAAAAGTACAAAAACGCAAACTCTGTTTGAGGAGAACACGTTGATTATTCTGACGCTACTCGCCGACGGAATCATGTTTGTCTTTTTGCCAAAAACCGATAAAATATTGAAAGAACCAAGTTTTAGGCTTCCAATTTCTCACTTTTGTATTACAAAATTCGGTTTGAAAAGGGACCCTTTCATGAACAGAAACCACAATTTATTCTTCGTTCTTTTTTTTATTTTAACTAATTTAGACGCATAAGCATGTCATATGGTGTTTTCCAAGCATTGCAATTTAATTGCTCTGTGTTTGGGTGATACTTCCTTAGATCAAGATAGATGAAAAATGAACATCATTCAAAACATTAAAGGCACGGACACATTCATCATTCAAGACAGTAAAGGCACCGACACGTTTCCTAATAGCTGTTTTTGAAAACAACGTTCGGTTTGCCTCAACTTGATAGAAAACACTGAAATGGGTGGCGATAGTTAGCAACAACCAGCGGCAGAGCTAGAGGAGGCTTCAGGGTTAAAGCCCCCTTCTAACAACTTGCTCAATTGAGACATTTGTTGTTCATATTCAAAAAAATCATGAATGGCAATTGTTTGGAAGAACAGAGAAAAAACGTGAATCTAGGCTGGAATCGTTTGACTAAGCAGCAAAACTAAAAATTGAATTAACCTGAGGATGGAACAGATAAACCAGAAGAGCTGAAATGACGTTGAATTCTTCCCTTTGAAATGCAATCATACAAAGTTTAAGACGGTAGCTTTATCAACTAACTTTGGCTTCTTCCTGGCTTGCGATCCCAACTCAACTCAACTACAGTACAAATGTCTTGCGCCCCGAAAACACTGCATTAAATCAAAGGGTTTACAACACGGCGTGTTTTCATGAAGAAAAAATCCGTAATTGATTCAAGCAATTTTCGACTGATATCATAGTATTGGTTATTTTTTTAAATTCGGAGGCAATAAAGCTTTCTTTTTCTTCTTCGATTCCTGCTTGTTGCTCGCGTCGTCGGAGAGAACAGGCTTGCTTGGTTCCTGCTGTGCAACTAGTTCTTGAAGACCTGTCAACAATCGTGTAGCATTAGCGTTATTTGAAGTAAGTTTAAAGTCCTGTTTGGTATTAAGCCTTAGGGACAAGACGCGCTCTGTTCATACTGTATTGTTCTATAATTAATTTTTTATTCCCTCTCTTTTTTCTGTAAAACACCAAAAGTCCAGATTGCCGTTTCGAGCTGATGAAATATACATTTGAACGGGGGTCCAAATGTACTTTCTTTTCTCACAGTTACTTAATAAGCACTTATCTCAGGAACGTGCAACTCTCCTGTTCAAAGAAATGAGGCATGCTATATTGCTTCGCACCTGTCGCCACGTTTTAGTATATTTGCGCTGTGGTTGTTACCCACGCAGCTCAAGGTTCGTTTCAAACGGCATATATACAGTAGTAGCTTACCAGCTGCTTTTAATTGGACCTTAGCCTTGGCAGCTATTTTTGTCTTGTTCAACTGCTGACAGTCCTCTGTTGTTCTGCACGCAAAACGGTAAGTTGTGTTTATTCAGTGCAAGCGTTGTGTACGTGACATATGCGCATTGCGTCCGTGGATTTCCACTTTTCCCTTTCTGGCAAAGAATACGTTGTGGTTTGTTTGTGTTTATCACCGGTTTCATTACAGTTTATTGCCAACGGTAAATTGACATTTCGTTTTGAAAATCAGTTTTCGAAATCTCAAAAGCTCCTGTGTATGTTAAAAAAGGAACAACTTCTCATCAACAGCGATAATCACGTCTTCCACTGATTGTCTAACCAATGTATTCATTGAATAGAAAGGCAATGTAACAATGCTACGGGGACATTTCTAACTTGCAGTTACACGATCAGATCAGTAATTTGATGAGACAAAAACCGAAAGAGCACCACGGTTTTCCGAGCGTGTTTTCGCAACGCAAAACCAATTTGCATGTAATCCAGTTGGAAAAGGCATTAGTTAAACCCTACCGATAGCCAGTTTCTTCGAGTTGCACAAAGTCGTACGCGTTTTGCGTAGCGACGTTATTGCTGCTGGCCACTTCCTGCAATGGATTTGGAACGTTGCTGAACAGCGTTATTTTCTGTTCTGCGTTTCCCGGTGTGGTTGCAGTTTCTCTGATAACACATTAGGAAGCAATTGTTGAGTAACACGGAAATTTGGCTGAACGCAAGTAGAAATAGGTGATCAGTCGCTTGGAGGCGGGTCAGGCATCATGCTTCCGTCTTATTCGAACTCTGTCTTCAATCAAATTTTAGTCTGTACAGATTTCGAAATTATATTTTTCAAACTAAACTCTCTTTCAACACTTGCCCGATTTCCATTTGACCAAGACTTAAAATTTTGTTTGAAAAAAGCGTTAGTTCCTAATGAGCGTATTACTGCAGGCAAACATGTTTGCTCGGGATATTTACAAACCGGATCTTACCAAAAAGTTTAGGTGTTCCTTAACTTTATAAACCAGATTTTATCAAAGAGTTAAGGTGAAACAAGATAAATGGAATCAANATCATTCTTGTGAAACTACTTTTTAGCATAAAAATTAGTTCAATCAAAGTTTGTAGTTCGGTACACCACAGCAACGTATTAACTACCGTTTATCCTTCTCTTTTTCCAGCGGCACGGTATCGTAAAACGTCTCAGGTACTTTGGATTCGTCGCTTGCTTTAGTGACACTGAGCACAAATCCGCGTGAGAATTAGCATGCAAGCAAACAAACATTTCCTGCATTTGCAGTGTGCTGTCGTGGTCCAACAACTGTGTGTCGGTGCATTAACCGATTATTATGAGCACTAACCATAAATGCGAAAATGTGAGATTTAATAACGTCAAGATCATTGCAGTACATTTGGAAATTTGAAAAGGACACAAACGCGATATCTTTGCAGCAAATAAGTATGTTAGTGATGGAGTGAGCCCCACAAAAATCAGTTGAGGCAGAGATGTTTTGTATTCGTCAAATATCCTGCCAATTGGTATTTTTGCAATAGAATAAACAATTTTTTCAGCTTTCTGCAATGGTGCCAACAATTTCATTCTTTTTTGCAAATCCAAGTTTTTCTTTATTTTTGCAGAAGTTAAATAGCGTCCAAGTGGCTTGAAGTCACTATTCCGTTGAGCTTGTGCAACCGCACATTGCCAGAGACAAATTGTGTTCAGGGCATCACAGGGATTTTGCTTCAAATGAATATCTTTTGTTTTCTAAACGAGTTTGAAGATTTTTTGTAATTCAGAATAGCTTATTTTTAACATAGCTACATTTTTCGGCGGTGATTCGGGTTTTGAGCAAAGCAACGCTGCACGAATGGTTTACTGAAGCAAATTCAGGGAAAGAATAAGCCAACAACTTTGAAAGCATGACCGCACTTATGCCAGGACGGCGCTGTGTGGTTAAAAAATACGGCGACATGCTGCGGTTTGCCAGTCATCACGGTGACGCTACTGGCTGCATTATTTTATCAACAGACTCCGCAGGTGGTGCGGAAAAACATATTATGAAAATTTTTCTGTGAAACGTATCTAAAGTAAAGGTTCGGTCATTTATGCATGTCTGACATATTTTTATAACACATCTACCTTTGCTTAAGTTTCGAAGTATATCTGAGTTTTGCAGGACCAAGATGGGCACATAATCAATGCTTTAAACTATGGGCAAGCTTCTCCATACTTGTCTACAAAGTTCATTTTTAACTACTGCGTTGTATTTTATATTCAATTAAAGAATAGGTCAGCATATTCAAGAAAATGTGAATAATAATATTATAAAGAAAAAGTTAGACATAATTGGACCTTCCCCACAGCCCAACGATTTACTGCTATCTTGGCTTTTGGTCTTACCTTTCTGTGCTGCTAAAAGAGTCGTAAGTTCTTGCAGAGTTTCCATGTTCAGTCGACGAACTGCAGTGCAAGGGATCAATGTTTTGACAACATGTTGCAACAACGATCTTTTTCGATCCTATACGAATGAAAATTGCTGTTATTTTCCTTCCTGGAAAAAATTCTGCTTTACAAAATGTAGCACGCTAAATAAAAACCGGCTTTTCTGTATGTTTTGTAAGCGAAAAACAATGCAGGTAAACGAGCATTTCCAGTTTCTGTCTCCGCATTCCTTTATCCTCATACCGACGTTTGGGTTTTAAAATCGTAAGCTCAGATTGTTACCTAAGTTCAAATAATGTATGAGCGTTGTCAAAAACATGCTGTTTTGCTATTTTGGTAATGTGCAGTGTTCTTTATAATAGTCAAGAACGTTGGAACAGACCTTCCCACCGTACTAGAAACAGCTCTTTATAAATATTTTCTGAAACATATCAAGGAAAACCGTTTCATACAAGGGGAATATGCTCAGTCAGGATTGCATCACACTAATATGGGATTAGGAGTTTAGTTTCTATGAATAATTGTAGCCCATATGGTACTAGTCGAACCAGTTCGAATTTTCTGTGTAGATAGTTGCAATGAGAAACGTGTTTCCTTGTTCTCAAATCTTGATCCATGGTCACTGGTTTGAGCTGATCAAGGTTTTTTTATTGTTTGAAGTGGTGTCTTATTGCCAGTGTGCTGTTTGACAATAATTCCTGGAAATTCCCAAAGTATTTGACACCAGGCATTTGGTCTTTTTGGAGTACTACGTGGACATGTTNACTGATTATAGGGGTAGGTCTTTGACTATNGGTTTGCCTTTTCTGTTTACTTCTCTCGTTTCCATGCGTTTTCTCTGTTTTAATGCGTTGGTTGCAGATGGGTAATGTCGTTTTCCGGTGTTTACTAGTTACCCCTTGATTTTCGCGGTTCCAATTTTGACACTTTTCATTATGAGTGAAATGACAGATGGTTTTGCAGCACCAGGGTGCTGCTCGGCTCTTTCGATCTTTTCTAAGGTAGTTCAGTTTCTGCGCTTGCTGCAAATGTGCTGAGCTGAATTGCTCGCTGGTAAAAGTGCAGGTCATATTTTTTGCGTTTGCATGATCCGGAAAAACCCATTCGGAACTGTATACTGACAAAAAGTTACTGGCTTGTCCATGGGAATGGGACTTATCCCATGTAACGGAAAAGTGGACTTGAACTTTGTCTCGTGTTCCATCGTAAGTACACTTGACGTCATATAGCAGGAGTTTCCTTAAGTTGAATACCATTATTGTATGTTCGCAGCGCAGTATGTAGCAGGCGTTGAGGCTCAGTGCCACGATTAAAGGTACTCGAGGCCCAGAAAATAGAATTGTTGGGCCCGTTTCAGGGGACAACTGAAAAAGGGTCATTCAGTTGTCATTGCCACTTGAATGTTTGAAGTACTATTGCTACGCCTTTGTGGATGCAAGACAGTAGACACGCACATCACATAACGTACTTCGTATTACTATAGTTTCGTGGGAATCCCATGGGATAGGACAGTCACAATTTGCAGTGGGACAGCAAAAAGTGTCTGGAAAAAAACGTCCCATGGACAAGCATAGGAACAAGACTACCACGAAGACCTCACCTTCGGCTTGTAAATGAAGAATGCCATGTAGTCTGTGATCCTTTTTTAATGTGTCGCTGCTCTGCCTGCAGACAAAACTCGCGTTTAAGATTGTGATTTCGGGATATGTCGGGTGGGCTGCAGTGCCTCGAAATGGTTCATAATGATGAGGCAGTTTTTCTGGAGCGAGCGGTTTAGTCATCGACTTTGCACATATGTAAAGTCTTTAGAAACCCCTTTGACGCTTTTGCTAAAGCACTAATATTTAATGGATATATGTTGGGTCTTGGTTTGTTTGCCACCAGTTTAACTTGAATAATTGCTGAATGTGCTGCATTACATTACGTCAAGAGAAACGGAGGGCAAACAATTTTTCAAGAAAACTCGTTGGAACCTGATTTGCATGAGCCTCACCGAAAAATCAGTTCATTGAACATACATTTTTAATGTCGTGATATTCAGATTTTAGTAAAGAAATATTCTCAATTTTAGTTTTCTTCTACTTTCCCTTTCGTAATAAAAAACAGGCGGTTAAATGATTAAATAATGCTCAAAATAAGATATCGCAGTGGTCTTGCGATGCTGGAAAGCAATGAACAACAGACAAAAGCTTTCGAGAGAATAACATCTACACACTTGGCTGGTTCGCGAAAAACTGTTGCGTTCGTGCGTTCAAAGTATTATCAGCAAAGTCTCTCATGTCTGCCATCAAATGTTCAAACTCCTACGTTTAAACATGCGCTGCAGAACCAGGCACACCCTATGAAATTTTTGGAAAAGTTTTGCAGCAAAGCTGTTGTTGGTGCTTTTCAGAAATCCGCAGAGCAGAAGGATGCCCATTTTTTTAGATTTTAGGAGTGTAACGGATAGAAAAACTCATTTTTGAGGTACAGGCTCGAGTGGGATGTTGCTTTATGCCTTCTGTCTTCTCAATTGAACTTCGTTTTTATATTTGTGGTTAAAGCAAGTCTTTCATTTAGACTGAAAAAAATTAATGACAATGGGAATTAGTAATGTGTAAGTTAAAAAGATTGTAAACAATCAGTTAGCTCTTGTTTTGGGGTTGTTCCATCCGCTTAGTTGCGATAGATACATTTCAAAATCGCAGTCGTTTTAACGATTTGTTACTTGCATTTGAACTATACTGGACACGCTGCACTTAAAATTTACTGTATATGATGATTTTCCTGTTTTTATGAGTCAAGCATGACAAGTCATTTTTGCGTGCAGGATCAAAACCAACCGCGGAGAGAATGCCAACATATTTGAGGTGCAATTATGCAATTTCACTATCGAGTTTTCAGCTTAACCCTGGATTATTATCGTTCGATTTTTTTCACATTAATAATAACGTCGGGTGTGTCAGACCCGGTTTTCAAAAATAAAAAAATGTACTTTCCTTCAGTTGCAGTTTACTACAAAAACTATACTGAAAATGTAAGTCTCACTGAGCAGTTTGAGCACTAACAAAGTTACTTTGTACTTTAATATCATACGATTTTTGATGAAAAGGTAAGTAGACCAATATAGCGAAGGTGTCATATATGCCTGAACTGAATTACTCATAAAAAAAAATTGTGGGCGTGAAGAACTTCTGTTGTATACTGCTAACAGGACCGTAGAAGCATGCGCTGAGTGAGTTTCAGCTCTTTACAGCCACCTGGCTCTTAGCCCCCTCTAATCATAACGTCGAGTCAGCGCGCGTAAGTCACCTCTTACTATCCATAACGTCGGGTCAGCTAGAACCGAACTCACCGCCTTTGCAAAATCGAAAAGAGCAAGGACAATAACACGCGGACGTATTTATAGGGTGCACGAAAAAAGAAGGTACTGTGGCGTGGAAAGAGCTGCGACGCGTGCTTACGTAGGTTTCACGTGGACACAGCATTTCACTAGGGTCTGTCAGACACACGATAGCAATCCAGGGCCAAGTTAAGCTGCTGATTGTGGATTGGTTTTTAAAGCAGAGTTTTCTTGCTTGGCCTTGTAATTGCTTCTATTGTTTTAGCGACATCTGCCGTCTGTTGTGTGAAATGCGTCGTTTGCTGCTTTGAAAGTTTGCGAGTACCGACTACTTCTTGTTGCGAAGTTTTTTTCTCTGAGATTAACTCAAGCAAACTTATATATCACACAGTTACAAATCAGCAGTTGACTTTGTGTAAAGCGCATTGCATGCTATTGACTTTGGCTTCAGTTGGCTTCAAATTCTGTTGTATGCAATTCTTGTGAACCAGTTACTGCTTTCTGCCCACAACGAAAGATGGTTTGTTTAGGTAATTATTTTCCTCATGGAACATAGCGAAGGCGTTTATTGCTGATATTTTTCACTACGACAAAACATTTCACCAGACAAGTATGAAGGTTTCACCGAGAAAATACTTGCTTAAAAGAAAAAATATTTCAATGAGAAGAATATAAATCTTTAACGAATGAAGCTCTCACCAAGAAAAATCGTGCTCAAAGAAAAAATATTTCAGTAAGAAAAATACGAAGCTTTTTTGGGTACCAAACATATGCATATCTAACGCAAGTAAACGTAGGTTTACCTAAAATCAACAGAGGTAGCAACAAAATGCGATTCTTGAACTTGAACTTACACAAGATAGTTAGGCGTGACGTAGCGAGGCGACGACTCAGCGGAATCTTTTAATTTTTTTCCTTGCACAAATAAAGTTGTTGTCGATTCGCCGTGGATGTGGGGGTTTGAAATGTCTGAATCGATACAAAAATATCTCAAAATAATAATATGGTATGTCATATAGCGAGATATGAAGGTTCCAACAAAGGATGGGCTCGCTATCTTATGATTAAAAATGTAAAACGCTTGAGGGTTAACCGTTTTCAGTCTTTTTCCAGCATGCCGTGTATCGATATATGCATTTTGACTGGCACTATTTTTGTTTTTTTCGCACAAACATTTTACTAAGGTGTGCTCGAACGAGATTTGATCTTCAATTGAGATGTTATTCCCAAACTGATAGACCGCTGTTCATTCATATCCTGCAAGTGTGTTTTAAAGTGTCTCTGAAGTGACGGCACGAAAGTTGTTACTTTAAAGATTCTTTTCCTCACATTTATGCTATACCAGCCGTGTGCATGAAGTTTTTTCCTAATTCCAAAATATGAATAATCTCTTTGAATTACTAGCATGATAGGCTGCGATTCTTGCGTACGTAGAGACAGTTGATTTTTAACACTATACTTTGAAGATTAGTCAGTTTATCATCCTGTTTGACATGGACATTCATGCAAATCATTTAGGTATGAACTCATAGAACATTTTCTGAAGCTAGCGTTGTGCTGCTGTGTAACGTAGGCTTGCCTTCTGTTACTGTTTATACTCTATCGCAGGGGTGGGGAACCTGCGGCCCGCGTGAACATTTGATATGGCCAGCATAAAAATTCTCATTACCCAAGTTAGAGTAGAACATCGCGTCAAACGAAGCTCCATGATAAGCAGGTACTTAGACAGGAAGTCAAGAGAAGTCACTCTTCCTCATACAGTAGTTGTATGAAGTAGAATTTTAGGATAAATTCAATCGATTATGCGGCTCGCCAGCGATAATGCAAATTTCGTGCAGCCCGTGGTAAAAAATAGGTTCGCCACCCCTGCTCTATAGCCTACTGCAATACGCGGCAGGCTGCTTTAGAGTGTGGCTAGCGTGCTAATCCAATCCGTTTTCTTGAAGACTTGCTGAAGGTGTCTGTCTCGTAGGCGAAATATTCACTCTGTTAAGATCATAGTCGCTGACACCTAGCTGCGAAAAGATAATGGTGCTATTGCCTTGATTGCTGCAAAAATTTTGACGGGAATGTTCTTAGTCAGAATGTGTTCATTTTTGCTGGCTTTGGAAGCAAGGAACGTGCGACAAGAAACACCGTGATAAGCATTATTTTGAACTGAATATTCTTGTCATTGGCAATTTGCATATCACCTTAATTGAAAGCATAGCATCGCTTTACCAGAACTTGATTTTGAGTCTCTCACCATTGGCTGACACGTTGTCTCCAAGGCTTATATCAGTGGCGATGTGGTCATTGCAAACCAAAGCATTTACAGAAGCAGATACTCGATAAAGAATCAACTGCCGGCTTTCTCGCATTGCTTGTCCACGAACGCATCCTCCGTGAAAGCAGTTAAGCCTAAGCTTACATTACGTAGCAGTTAAGCCTAAGCTTACGTAAGAACTGAACTGGTATGAAATACCATAGTCCAACTCTCTTAAGATCGAATACTGATCGATTACGACTCCACAGAACCCGAAAAGTGGCCTGAACTGCTCAAAACTAAAGAGTGTTTTTGTTGACACAACCGCAATTCTGATCAGTATCTCGAAATTGATTTCATTTTTAATTTACGATGTATACGATAGACCTCTAACTTATGACGACGCAAAACATCAAGAAAAACAACGCGTTAGCTCAATTTATGCTGACCCATTATGTTCAATGCCGATTCAGAACTATGCAGATATTCAAACATTTTCTACATCAGACACAGTCGTCCTTTAATCTTTTATGTCTATTTTTATCTTGAATACAATAAAGTACAGCTTTGGTTTGGTTATAATAAGCAGTTCTGCTCAACCACAAGCGAAACTAAAATCTAGACAATGCGGCATTGCCATAGCGACGTTGCTGATGCTGCTATGTGGCGTGGTTTGCGCTTCGCAGAGTAGTCTATGATCAGGGCCGGTTTTAAGCCGATTTGACCGATTTCTTCTAATCGGGCCCCGCGCCGAAGGGGGCCCCGCGCTCCGTCCACTTACCAAAGCAAACTTACACTATTTATCGAAGCTACTTGTGTATAGTGCCTGCACGGAGCTCAGTGTTTTTCGAGTTGCTTTGAGAGGCCAAAACGGTCCTCACATGTTTCCAACGGTATCTCAAAATGCAGTATACAGCAAACTCGCTTTACTACCACCATCAAAGTACATTAAAACCTTGCTTTGCAATCACCTCTGTATCCGGATGAAACAGTTGCGGTCTCTCAAAATGTCTTTGCGGTCAGCAAGGTCAAACTTTAAAAAAGCTCTGGAGGGGCCTACAGGATTTTGTAAGCGTGGGATCCGTTGCCAACGAAAATCTAAGTGAACTGCGCGGTTTTAACGGCCTTATCAAAATTCTATAGCGACAATGGTCGTTGTCTTCAGTAATGTGTAGCCAAGTTTTTTCACTGGCGCCTTGATCGTT
>JGI24159J19872_10007205_pt1 | contig 14578 bp, 9 predicted proteins | sample Ectturendosymbi4_FD_19872 | JGI IMG/M metagenome (IMG submission 19872) | reverse complement strand
GCTACACATATAATTGTGTTATTATTTATTATATTTATTATTCTTCACGCATATACCGTTCGTGGTGAATCACACAATCAACGCAACACCACCGAAGAGGTTGCAACAGTATCATGGATTTTGTGGTTCAAACTCCAAACCTATTCTGAATTTGTCGCCGAATGTTCTTTCCTTTTAAAAATTTTCACAACGATTCCGACCGAACGCAATTATTACATTGTTCACAATTCGTATGCATTTTTTAGACAAAAGAAGACATGCAACGGCCAATTGCGCACAACCATACCCAGAACCTACGATGCTTAGATTTAAAATCACTTTTTACAGATACTTTTATCTTTATACGAACTTGAAACGCTGTTGCTCTCCAATGTCTAACTATTAGCGGTTGAGAGTTAGTGTGCTCGGCGATGAATGGAAAGTGTACAGAAGTTAGGTCATGGCTGTGGGGAGATGTCTTGTTTTTTATGAACCAGTTGCGGTCAGTTTTTGGTATGTCGGAAACAATAGCGTGAATACTAATTCGTGGGGAAAATAATTTTGATCAAAGGACTCGTTTTGTCCGCAAGCACTGTTAGTCGAACTGCTAAAATTTTGTCCTGACATTTTGAATGCCACTAGCGAATATCGAGAACAAAGTTCTTGGAAACATAGACATAAATAAAGCTAAAATAAATGTTTTTTATTTGTTTGTTGCTTTAGTTTAAAAGTGTTCCATCATTGTGTCCCATTTACACTATAAATACTCAAGATATAACGATTTCCGTGATTGTTGTGGAAAGAATTACTTATGTAAAGAATTACTTACGAAACATAAGTGTGTCACAAAATTTTGTTTGATGAAAATTTGCATGGTCTTGGGAAGGCTTTCATTTTATATACACTGTGCTTCAGAGTTTATGAAACCTTAAGAGGACCGCACAGCTAGCACACTGTTTGAGCAGAACGTTTTGCTTGCTAAACATTTTTCATGACATGCTGCCTGGAATGAAACCACAACCAATCGTACGTATTTGGTTTCGCATTATGATTACTTGAATATTACGAGTAGTAACTTGAATACTTGGAGTAGCGATATCTCAGTGGCAGAGTGTCCGCCTCTCAGTCGAAAGGTTGGTTCACAGCAACTGAGTGAATGGCAGTAGCGCTATCTGGGAAAGAGTGTTCACCTCAACTTCCCCGGAAAGAAGTAAATTTCAGGTTTGGGCATGTCGCCAATTACTGTCAACCAAAACCAAATGATAACACTTTTAAACGCATGGTAATAGTCAACTCAACGCAACTGTTTGCTGACGTTGAGTTCATTATAACTTCGCAGCAGGCTGCACGTTCTTTAATAAAAATGTACATGTTTTCATGACTAGTTTGTGCTAATGTTGATGCCGCCAGAAAGGTTTTATAAACTTGATTAATTCGTTTAAACGCCAAGCATAGCACACCGTTATTCACTGCCGCAGTTAACGCAGATTTACTATTCCAATTCAGCGCTGTTTCCAAAGACCAGATGTGTTTGGCTGCAACTGTATAACGTTAAGTGCTTGGGTTGGTTGCCTTTGTAAAGATCTCCTTTGTTTGACTTGTTAACCTACACTTTGTGTATGCGAGAAGCATACTAATAAGGTTTGCAGTTTGCAAGTGAGTAAGAAAAGATGTCAATAAGTCCGAAATTATAGTTCTTTGCAGGTCACAAAAAGAGTTGGCATCTTAGACCACGTGACCCCCTTCTTGCGTTCGTTGATTAGTTATTTTGGATTTTACGTTTAAAATAGCAAATTTGTAAACGGTTTACAAAAAAACTGGCCTTTAATTGATAAAGAACTACTGACTTGATTTGCGAACAGTTGCATACAAGAAACAGACATATGCAAAAGTGATCAATAACCATTTAATGAAATTTGCTGCGTGATTTTAACAAACATAAGACCAGTGGTTTCAGTTCGTGAAAAAATACAGAACGCTTTCAACTCAATGCAGGATATGGTTTGTTGCTTCAAAAGGATGTTTTTTGGAAAGCTGGCATAAACCGGAAATGTGATTTTTTGAATTAAAAAAATGATTTGAAATGTTCTCTGACACCTTTCAAGGAAGAAAAAAGAACTGTTGAAACGACAACATCTCACTGAATATATATAACTAAGGAAACATTTTACATATGGGATCATCTTTGAAAAGAAAGTAAAAACTAAAATCTATTTTTGTGGATTAGGCTTGCGCTCAGGAAAACAACATTATCCACCAGAAAGCAGTTGCTTTTGTATCGCAATGTCTTTCCTATTGATCAGTAATTATCCTACGTTTCAATCCAAGCGACGAGATATCTTTTTTTACCCAAAAAGGTTTCACAAATTCAAACATTGAGCTGAGCTTTACAAACACATAATTCAGTTTTCCTACCTTGCTCAGCAGGTTTTTCCGGTTGATCCTTCGTAGGTGGTTTCGGTTCAACAGTCTTAGGTGGTTCATTTGTTGTTTTCACGATGGTGGCTTCAGCTGTCGGTTTCACACATTCTATGAATTCGTACATGACCAAGACTGAAAACTGCAACAAGCTCCCTTTGATCGTGGGTGGCCAATCAGTAATGGAGACTGTTGTCTCGTCACAAACACCACCAATGGTACCACCAGCCGGACATGCTTCTTCACCAGGAGAGGACTCTTTCACGTAGGTGGCGCACCAGAGCTTCGTGTCGTCCCAAAAGACTCGCTGCGGTATTAGACTGTAGTTTTTGACCGCAGTCCCTGCCAAACAAGAACGTAATGCGTCAAAGTAAGGGAAATTTCAGGCTAACATTCCGTAACTGTAGAATTAAGGTCGTTGTTTTTCCTTTATCCTGATATATTTTGTCACGCTGCACTTATAAGATGGATAAAAACACTGAACGATTATGCGGGGTTAAAGTTTGAGCACGTCATTGAAGCAAACAAAAGTTTTGACAAAGTTTTCTGAAAATTATTATCATTCAGATAAAAACTGGTTTACTGCCGCTTTTAAAGGTTGCTGTTGCGAAAATAAGAGCATACAAATAATACGTTATGGATATCGTTACCATGATTAACTTATCCGCACTTAGCATTAAAATTATTTTTAAAAGTCTACCTGTACTTTTAATCAATTTCTGTGTGGATGACTTTTGCAATTGTTTTTTCAGGATTTTTGCTTTTGTCAACAGATCTAAAAGATGCTTTTTCTTAAGGTCATCCTCTTCTCCTGCGTCCCTAACAGATGCAAAGTGCAAAGAGTCCTTTTGAAGCAAATGAACACTACTGCAGTGCTCCAATGTGACATCAGTCAGGCATTCTTCTTTCCGTACGTAGCATCGATGCAGTAAGTTAACAGTGTTTTAACGTTTGGTAAATAATTTTCATGACTGATAAATTCTCTGTTTATGTTTCACTATATTTACAGATGTGTTTCAATTACTTTGAAGAAAGCAATTGGCATAATTGACACACGTCTGGAAAAATGTTTTGAAAGCCTCTTTTCCTCACTTGTTACTTATATTCTATAATTGTCAACAAAATAAAACAGCTGCAGGTTTCATTAGCCCCTTGTCCTCTAAATTTTCATTCATTCCAGATTTGACATTCACGTTTTGAACTCTTGATCCCCAATGGAAATACATTCCTATGCAGTGTAAGATAAGTTGTCAAAAGACTGATGAAACCAAAACGATGGATCATACCTGGTGCGATAAACAATGCTGTCAAAGTGAAATGGACCACTTTACTAAAAATACAGTGAATCTCCAAAAATTATAGCGAAGGATTTGGCACACGGTGCCAGTTTGTGTGGGAACCAGGTCCGGTACAAACACCTATTTTGCGTCTCCCTTTACGCCAACGTTTTGGAGCAAAGACGTAGCTTGAAAAATACACCATTTTCACTGCTTTACAAGTTTTGACTTTTGAAACAACGGAATATCAATCTATAGCTTGAACGTTCGTTGTAACCACGTGAGTGTTCAAGCAAGTTTCCTGTTGGAACATTTCTTTGCAGCTTGTGGAAGTGTCAGCTTACCGTCTGGAAGAAACATTTCACTACTCCAGGCAACTTTGCCAACAAATGTATCGTGGTAGTGAATGAACTTCAAGGCGAACACGAGGTCTGTGCGGTTAGCAGGAGGCTCGAAAACCCAAGAAAATTTTCCTGTTGCATTGTTTTTCTCTGTGCAGCTGGCTGATCCAAACTCTTGCGTGTAGTTTTTGTTGCCACAGCCACTCTCAGCCAAACGGAGAAAACCTGCAACTGTAAGAAAGGATTGGAAGTAAGATTCGACATGAGGGGTATGGGACACGACGGGGTGTGATACATTATGCTACATAGGTATGGTGCATTATAGGGTATGGTACACGATGAGGTATAGTGCATGATTGGTATGGTTCATGATGGGAAATGATGCCTGATTTGTACAATACATGATGGGGAATGGTGCATGATGGGTATGGTTCATGATGGGGGGATGGTGTATGGTGTCTGGTTCATGATGGGAATGGTGCATGACGAGTATAATACATGATGTGGAATGGTAAATGATGTAGTACACGGTGGGGAATAGTGCATCAAGGGTATGGTTCATGATTGGTATGGTTCGCGGTGGGGAATGGTGCATGAAAGATATGATAGATGGACATGGTGCGGTATGGCCCGCTAAGATAGAGTGATTAGTCGCAGTGGATTTTGAATATTGTAAACCTAAGTTTCCACGGAATCGTTAAGACAGGTAAGAAAACCAAGAAATTCGAAATGCGATGCGGAAGCGAGAGTTGCCTGGGTGGTCTTGTTTGTGGATGCAGAGTTTTAATTGAAACATTGAGATATATTTCTGTATACTGGCTTCTTCAACATTGTTTTGCGAAAAACTGCAGCGCCACTCACGGCGTCAAAAATGCTCACACGCATTCCGTTGGGAAAATAGTCTTCAGGTTTTTTCTACCAACCGTTATTTATTGTTAGTAATTGTGCCATTCTCTTTCTTAACTTTTATCAATGAGGTAAGGATGCGTTTTGAAAAGAGATTTAGTTTTAAATTGCTGTCTCCTGTCTGTTGCTTTCATCGACAATTTACATTGCAAAACAATTTTTTTTAAACGTGTGTTCAAAGCACAAAAGGAAATGAACGCTGGGAGTAGTGTGGGAACACTGGTTTCCAATGGGGCTGTCACTGTGAAGCCCCATAGCAGTGAAAAGGAAACAGCGTTGAAGATGCATCATTGCTTTGAAACAAACTATGTAACAAGCATGTGAAACAAAGGGGTCACTACAGATGCGGGGAAATTGCTTTATCCTTTCTTGTTTTCGCGACCCTAACACCGAGCTGTTTTTTTGGTCAAATTTAACATCTCACGTGTTTCTGTCTTCATTATTTGATTGTATTTACATGAAAGTGAACGAAATTTTACAAATAGTGTTGGTTTTACCTGTGATCGAAGAAGTCAACTAACAATTTTTACCCTGGAATGCGTTTGCAGCATCGTTGTTTGCTACTCACGTGTTTGTTGCAGTGTTTTCAAGGCTGCTTATTAATTTTGCTTTTGCTTGTATCACCCGACCGCAATCTTATGAACAATTTTTATTGTTAAACATAAATTTGAGCAGCTTTGATTTCTTAGCAGTCGCTTGTACTATTGAACCTTTAAATGCGTATGATGACCGGTGATGGCGAAAAGCAATAAAGATTCATAGTAAAGGAAAGAAACGTTTTATGTAGGATTTGATGTCGTTTTATGCAAAGTTAGTTGCAAGCTTTCAAACCAACTACGTCCTTCAACAAGGCCCTTAAGAAAAACTTTACCTCTCGCTGAGGACAAACTGCATGTTTAGATCAAAGCACTTGGGCCCTGGTTTAAGGTAAATGGAATATGCTGAAAACGTTGACCTCATTGCCCAGTAAGATTTTCAAAGCAGTATCTTTCATGTTGATTTAAATAACTACATTCATTCTAGCAGGTCAAAGGTTTGAGTGTGTAAATCGTAATGCTACCAAATCAGCGATAAAAATGACATTAAAACAATGGAACCACGAACAACAGTGGGTTGTCCAAAGAATTCCTATTAAATTTGCAACATGGACTTACACTGCATTTCTGTAGCTTTTGCTAAGTGGGAAGATCCATCTACGAACTTTTTTTGTTTGGGTCACGCTTGTGCAACAAAGCGGTGAACTCGTCAATGCTTCGAGTCTCTATGACGACTACTGCTTCAGCAACTTTTAGTGGAAATCCTGCTGGCTCGCACTCTTTTCATTAGAACATGTTGTGAATAGATTAACGTTGAGCGATGCTAATTAGGTAGGCCTACGCATTCGTGTTACATGTGTGTGAACACACCATCAGTTTGATTTTCTTGTGTTTCGCTTGTTAAAACAAGAATCAACGCGTGACGTTGAGCCAAACCAAACGTGACGTTGTGCCAAACCAAGGGTGGCGCTGAAGTTGTCTTTGACTTGAACAGCGAGAACTTGCGCAATTAAAAATCAAACAAACATAAAACAACGAAAAATATTTTTGCTTCTAACGTACCTCACAAATACAACTGTTTGAAGCAGAGATATAGATCTCTTTGTAATTGTGTTTTCAAAGTAGCTCTGATCAGTGGTGTTGTGTGGAGGCGAGCCGGGCCCCCTTTTTAGCGCCTCCCTTCAAGGTGTTCGCGCGTAAATTTTCCTCATTTTTGGTGATAAAAAACCGTAACTTTTCCTCATTTTTGGTGAAAAACAAACTTGCTTCTTGCCCCGGGCGCCATCTAACCTCGTTACGCCCCTGTTCACCACTCACCAGCATCTCTAATGTGTAAATAAGGAAAAGCTTCAAACCAAACTTATTACCTTAAGAAGACTGTGGCTTAAAATTTGTTCCAAAAAGTTCTGAAACACCCTATCAAGTAAGAGCAAAAATTTATGCCAAATGATATTTTTTTTCACCTGTCAGGGAATGAAGCTTCTCATAATATAGTGTGGACGACTGTGAAAAAGGGACCCTTGCTTTAAGAGCATATGTAGTGCATATGAAATCAAGAATTTTGTTGTGTTCAAACATAGACCTATTTCGTAGTCCATTANTCTATATCAAACTCAGTTTGCTTTTTTGATTAAGTNTATTGTAAATTGCAGTTTAATATTCCTTGTTTAATACGGGATTTTTACACTGGCAAGTTCTTACAAACACTACCCAGAGCTCAACAAAGATTTTCAGCCAAAATTTTCTGAAAACTAACACTAAACCTAACCACTATTCGAAACTTTAACACTGAAACTTGTTCTACCTCCATCCCCTAACCATAAGCCCTGATGCGGTATGGAGAAGTGCAATTGTGGCCCGCATGGCGCATATTGCCTTCCTAGGTTTGATCAAAAGGTCTTGTCACGCTTGGCTGAGTATGATGACGTCATTAGAGAGCCCCTTTTTCAGGTTTGCCTCGGGCCCCCAACCCTAAGTCGACCACTGGTTCCGATTTTGCCAAAACAGCAGTAACAACTACGTACTGGAAAGGGTTTCTAGATTTTTAATACACCTGACATTTGTCAACGTGATGACCGGCTTTACCATGGCATTGCTGAGTGTAACTTACACACATTCATCGTATGATTTGAAAATACTACTAATGAATTGAAATTCATTGATATTTTGCTTTAGCTGTCTCTTAAACACACGCATTTTTGCAACTGTTTCCGATTCCAGTACAAAAGTTATTAATTTTCTTCACGTGGGAAGCAAGATTCAATTCACCGGAGAAATAGATTCTCATTTAGGTCAGCTTTGGTTTTGTACAGTAAGTAGAAGCGTTGCTTTGTCGTTTGAACGTCGTGACATCCAGTCGAGTACAAACGTGCTCAGTTTCATTTATTTGTTCAGCTCAGCTTAACTACTGAGGAACTCCAAATCGTCCCATAGGAAAAGCAGTGTTCGGCGCGCGCGCTTGTTTCGCCGAAACAATGGAAGGAAACGCACGGAGCGATGGGAACGTTGCAGTAAAAGTTTAATTTAATTGCAAAACGTAGATCCAATTCAGCAAAGGTCAGCGGCAAGTCAGTCGTGCAGTTCTGGCTTGCAACCGACGACACTGCTTTCAGCTGCAGTCGTGTCGCAAGAGGCGATGGGCGTTAATGGAAGCGAGCCACAATGCAACCAATCTATCTAACCCCGGACGCTCCAGAAGATTGTTCTATTTTTGAAAAGCATTTGCGCCTTACGTAGGTGACACTGGCCACCTCTCGCTTTCTCGGTCTTCAAGGTATTGCACTACCTTTTCAAAACTTAGTGAAGTTTGCCTGTGAGCGGATAGACAAAATAAAGCTGGTGTTGTCAGCAACATCGGGCAAACAAAGCGCAAGTTTGATCTCGGAACGTGTTTACAATTTTGGAACGAGGTATTCTTTTCCGCCTGGGTAATGTTGCTCACTGCATTTCTACGAATTTTATCAGCATTAGCGTTATAGTTAAATTGCATTATGACTTCACTTTATGCATTGTTCTAAGTGTTACGCTAATGAGTTCTAGCGTTTGAAACAGAATTGTAATCGGGCCGGGCTTTTCGGTCGGGCCGGGTTCGAGCACAAGTTAGTCAAAATGTTTCGGGCTGATTTCGGGCCTGCATACACAATTTTTTTCGCAATGACGGATACTTTTATAAGCAGTTACTGTTGAATCAATTGAGCTGATCAAATCCAATGAAAAACGAGTAATTGTTAATTATTTAGCCATGTTTACTTTGCTATGTCACCAATGTCCCGCAGTTTCGCATATTTTGATTAACTGTAAATTTGGCTTTCGGGCCTAAATTGGACTTCAAAAACATATGTCAGGCTCCGGCTGGGATCGGGTTTCAAAATGAGGCCCGTTTACAACTGTGGTTTCAACGTTTTAACAACTACCAGCAAGCGCAGAGGAAACCCTTACAAAAGGGAAAAGGATGGCGCTAAACATTCTGCGTTATGCACATATGCGTTTGACTGTGGCGAAACTGCCGAGTAATAGTCCAAGAACAAGGTGGACTCATTAATAATTCACTGATTGATCAGGCTTCCTTTTCTGGTTGTCTCAAGAAAAACGGAAAAGCTTATTTGTTGGAGATTAAACTGACTGGCTTCGCACATAATAACAGGATCAGTTTAAGCATCAGTTCAGATTAACTGGTTTCAAACATGGTTTATTGAAGCTGTCACTTGTTGAACATAAACAAATTATTCCGGGGCACAGAGATGATTTCAGTAGCTACTAGCTGCGTTTACCTGTTTTTGAGCTTTAACTCCTGGACACTCTTTTAGGCAGAATACAATCTTACTAATCCTTTATGTTTCACAGTTAACTAAGCTCGAGCTGCGACAACTTATTCTTCCAGCCATACGGTTTGTTTTGCATACGTTGATTCAAAACTGGTGACGTCTTGGTCATGAGCACGTTGCACTTGACGCCGATCACAAGCCCATTTCTTAAGAAAATATTTCCAATAAAAAGTGATTGGTGGGTTTTCATGCACAGCAAACACTTATTTTTTTCTGCTTTTTTATTACTACTGATACACACACAATACACGTTTCCTCACTCCGAGTATCAACGGTTTATACTCAAACCATGCTTCGTGAAAATTAACACATCTTTCATCCGTAGTTGAGATCTTAAAAGCTTTTGTATCGACTGGCTGGTGTTAGTGAACCTGCACCCTGTAGCGGAAAGAGCTCTTCTTGAAGCAATCTTTATAATTGGGAAGGGCAGATACCGGGAAATGTCGCCCCTCAAAACAAGGGATTTTCGTCCCAGACCTGACATGTACATGAGAGCGGAGCATGTTACACGAGCAGTTGGCAGCGGAAGGTCAAGGCGTGCTTAATGAAGCGGCGGCGGCAGCTGCTTTCTATATTCGTACGTAGGGAAAGCCGCCCTCTGACTCTGCCGCTAATTTGCTGCGCCTACACCCAACGTTGTGAAGGTTTGCGCGGTCCTATCGCATGCCGACCGACCGATGCTGCACCATTGCTGGGCTTCGTCCTTTGCCAATGTTTTGCTTCTTAAATTGTTTTTTTCACACCCGTATCAGTGTGGGTGGTGCAACAAAAAAGAGAACCATGGATATTTTGCGACGGTTCTGTGTAACGTTTTTGGCAAAAGTTAACATATGCGATTGCGAACTACTGTAAATAATCATGTTAATGGGCGACGTTAAACTTCACTGCCGAGCAATCTCAGTGCTTAAAGTGAATTGACGCCTTGCATAACTTTGCGAAAGCTAGGAATGGCTGTATTTTTTCGCAACACAGCCACAACACAACGAACAACAACTAAAATGAAGTCATGTCGTACGCTTGGATAAACACCTGTCTTCATCGTCAGCAAACATTCATTAAAAGTGAAACCCAAAAGCGGCGAGCACGCAACCCTTGCAAATCCATCGCCTACAATGTTCGTTGACTTTTGTTGAACACAAGCGCCACCGCAACAAAGTAAAATCCTACCTTTCAAACAAGGTTTTTCCTAAACGTACAGTAGCAAATTTTTTTCTTGACTAGAAATGAATTCAAAACTTTAGCACAAATCACAGTATTGTCCGCACTCATGTGTGTTTTAAAGTTCGTAAAGGGCTTATAGACGTACTTTTTTCAGCTGTTACAAGGAATTTTGAGCAAATTTTGCATAGCCACATCACGCTATATCATGATCCTGGTAAAATAGAAGGGTTGTAATGGATCCCATTTCCTCAGGATATTTACACGTCTGCACGTAAGTACCTACAAAGGCAGACATTTTTTTGAAGTTTCGTGGTTATTTAAGACCAGGGAATCATGGAAGAGGTTGCAAAACAACAGCAAAAGCGTGCCAACGTACAAAGGTTACCTCGATACAGTTTGCTTCGGAACAGCAAAAAAAATTTTCGAAAGTTACAGTAAATTGCAATTATTTTAGCAGCAGGATTTGCATTAAAAGTAAAAGGCAAAAGAAGCAATGCCGAAAAATTAGGTCATGATTTTTGAAACTTGCAACATTTGCCTAAGCCAAACCATAAGGCAAACTTGTTCAAACTGACATAAATTTCACTTCACCACCATTAACAAACGCTGGTCAGAAAATGCAGAAATATTAAACAACGAAACAAAAGTTTAAAATGCCTATTTATGTTGAAAAACAATTAGAATGCTGCGAAGAATAAAAATGGAAACTTGAACAATCAAATGACAACATTTATACAAAAAAAATTTGGGACATGCAAAGTTCAAGATTTTCAACATTTGAAAAAATTCAAAATAGTGTGTTTACAATCAGCTGTTTTTATTTAAATGAAACACGGAATGACTATACACCAAAGCCCCTGTTGATACTCAGTTGAACTAACTTAGAGCTATTGCATTCAGATCATCATTCTGAGTCAGTAGAAAAACATATATATTCATGCAGTTACAATTTTCTTATAAAGCAGCCATCGTTTAATAATCTTATTTGTCAATGCTTCTTACCAAGGAAGAAGATTCTGCAAAATGTCCCAAAGGTCTTCATCTTCGAGCTGGAATCAGCACTTCAGAGCAAGTTAATAAAATAATTGTCTACACGAAAGTCCCGATACAGTGCGAACTGTTTATACCTGAAGCGATATACCTGCATGCACTCCATTTTTAATGACGTTTGTCTTGTCAGCAAGAAAAAACAAAGTTTCACTTAAAGCTTAAACATTTTTTTCAATAAGTAACTATACACAGATTTGACTCTTGGCTGTTGAGTGCAAAATCTTCTAAAGTCAAGCGCTTAGCAAAAATTAACAGCTAGTGCAGTTTAGAAAATAAACTTGGTACGATCATGTTGGGTAGATTGTTTTTTAAGCTTGATTTTTACTTGAAATCCGATAAATATAAATGATTCAAGAAAGTACCTTCAAGGAGCAGCAAGTTGTTTGTATAACATTGTATTCGTCTTTGATAAATGCTAGCATTTCCCACACTAAACAGCCGCATTCTGTAATAACAATTAAAAGAGTAGTTTCCACTATTTACAGCACAGAGCGACTGCATCCCTTATACACATGCGGTTTCTTTCATTATGTGCTACCTGATATTGACAATTAAAAATGGTTTCTCATAACTCTCACTATGCTCTGTGGCCCACCATTCAAGGTAAAGGCTTAAGGGATAAAAATTTCTTCAAAACTGGAAGTCATCAAAAACTGCTCAATAGTGGTTCATTTCGGAACGTGTCGGATTGCTCGTAATTCATTTTCAACTGGAAATAAAGCAAAATTCAGGCAAGCAATCAAATACTAAAAGACATTGTGATGTAGAGAAGCTATTGTGTTATATAAATACGTTGGTAGCAAATCTAAGACTGCTGACTATGTCGCAAACTTTGAAAACAAACCTCAGGCTGTCAACCATTTAAGAAAAACGCAGGATAAAAACAAGGCTGCCAGTAACGTAAACTGTTGGAAACAAACCTAAGACTACCAGTGAGAAGCTTTGCGTAGATTACAGCAAGCAAACGATGTTTTTAGCCAACAGCTAAATACTATACCTGAGGAAAAGTTATGTATAGCTTGATAAGTTGAACAGTCATCAGATCACTTCATATTTGCAAAATATTATGACTTTTATATTAAATGAAATGTACTAAAACGTATGTAATAGTAAAGGTTCTAATTATTTATTTATCAGCTCTTTGATTTTCTACAAATATATGAAACTGAATTTGTGTAGTTAGCGTTTGACCTTTACAATTTTATATCATAATCATCACTGAGAATCGATTTATCCGCTCTTTTTGCTACGCCCTAAACGTGTGTTTGCTACACCCTACCCATTCATGATTCCTCTGGCTACGCCCAATGCACACATGGTTTCTTTAAAAGCGCTGAAACGTTTCAAAGAATCGATGATGATCGGCAGGGATCCGCTTAAATCTGTGACAGAAATGTGTTTAATTGATGTTGGATAGTTCAGCTAAGTTGCCAATGAAGGTCAGTGCCAGTATTTCCTAAAGCGCGTTTTTCACCACAGCCAGAAAGCTCAACTGATCGGTGCAAGGTTATGCGGACATGACCAATGTTTCAACTGCCCTGCTGGCAAAAATGATTGAAATCTAACTTTTAAAAAATGATAACAAATGCAGACATTTTTATCACTACATCTGCTTGCTAAAAACAGAAAAAGTGATAAACAGAATTTTGTACTTGAAGGAAACGTTGAAACATTTTTTATTCACCATAAAACTCGTTTCAACGCAGCGAAGGAGCGCGAAAAGGTTTCTTAAAATTAGCTCCGGAAAATGTTTCCCAAATTCAACAGTTGTCTGTGCTGGAAAGTTGAGCGGCCTTGAACAATCTTTATTTTCGGCTCAAACACGACCTTAAATAACTTTCACAAGCCTAATGTGACGAAAACAGAAACAAATCGCAAGTCGGTTTTTAGTTTTGGTTAGGGGGAGACATTTGCCCCAAATCTTATCGAATGAACGTTTGCTCCTGAGTACCCGGCAAAGTAAATATTCTTTTCGGCATCATGTACAGTTCCTTGTCTTTGACAGAAATGAAAAGGAGCGCTTTAAAGGGAGCTTCATGCAACGTTTGTAAATGGAACTCACCCTAAATTTCTCCACTTTTATATAGTGTCTAGTGTACTATGTATTGAATTTTTCTGTAATCTCAAACAAAATTATTACATTTTCAGCACGTTTGAAATCTGATAAACAAAATTAATCTGCAAATTCGTTTTCAAAAACATTGCAATGCTTACTGATCTACGACTTCAAAGTCCTCACAGTTACTCGCATTTCCTCACGGCAACTTCAAAACTGACATTTTTGCGGCTCGGGGTTTCTCCGAGTTTTAGGCTCTCCTGCAACTTCGTCGGCCTTGCTTTCACTGCTCTCTTCGGCAATATGTCCTACATCATACTTCCAAACAACACCGGCTGCCACGCCCGGCAAACGATACGCAATCAATCCTCCAGCGGCCCAAGTGAGTCAGCGATGAGGAATGCTTATTCCCTTTNGGTGCGTCGGCGTCTCAATCCATGCTTAGCGACAATTTGCACCGGGAATGGGGNTGAAACAGGCTTGTTTTTCAGAGATTCGCAGATAGAAACTAGATCGCATGGACATTGACTTCAGCCTAGGTCTGAGGCCCACAGCGAAGGTGTTAAAGCAAAATTGCGGAGAATTATGTCGGGTTCATGTCTCGGGCTTGGGATGGATACATATCATGCCATTATGAATTAATTGTTATTGTTTCTACACCTATACACAGTACTCTTTCCTCATCAACTAAACATATTTTGTTTTTCATGTACCGAAAACTTACTGGAAGACTTTTGTTGTCAAACCGTTCATTTCTGGGATAGGTTTTTAGGACTTAAACTTATTTGCAATTTTCTAGTTGCGAAGCAACTCGTACCAGCCTACACGCCTTACTGAGAGTGGCGATTCTAAGGGGGGGCCTAGGTGGGCCATGGCCCCTCCAGATTTTTGCTTGGCCCCGCGTTTGGCCCCCCAGTTTTTTTCTTAATTTCCCGTTTAAGTTCGTTTGGTTGTGTTGCGATCGGAAATCCCGAGCGGCATATGCGCAAAGCTTCGCACTGTGGCAGCAAGCAACAATAGAGTTCACATG
>JGI24159J19872_10007204_pt1 | contig 14578 bp, 10 predicted proteins | sample Ectturendosymbi4_FD_19872 | JGI IMG/M metagenome (IMG submission 19872) | reverse complement strand
TGAAGCAGAAATGGGCGGTTGGGGGGCGATAGGAGACCCAGCTAATAATTACATTTCTGTTGTCTTACTAACTTTGAGTGACCAAATGTCATAAAAACAGTATGATCAACAAACATGTATGCATTGTAATTTGTGAACAAAAACTTAGCGTTTTACTAAATTAAGTTTTATAGTGAAATGCACGAAATAATTGTGTTGATGTGTACTAGGCATGGTAGGGGGCTATAGAAATTTGTTTGTCAGAAAAGGGGGGCGCTAGCCAAAAAAGATTGGGAAACACTTGTGCAGTGCGAGTGTCACATCGGCAAACAAACTGTCATTGCAGGAATTAACCCAACTAATCGGAATAAACTGCTTATTTTACGTTTTCAATATAGTTTTGCTTCTTAGTCCCAATTTCCAAGGGGGGCAAATGCCCGTTTTGCCCCCCCTGCGGACGCCCATGACGGTCACTGATCATTTTGGTCATTGTTTGCAAACAACGGAAGTTAAAACTGGCATCAAAGCCTATATTTGATGGGAATGCTGTCATATGCGGAGACAGTGCTTTGAAAGACAAGCGTTACTGCAGCCAAAAAGAGGTCGAGGATGGCGGTTGCAAGCACATAGCTTTGTTTGACCCAAAGATTCACTTTTGCTGCATCGATTTTATCAAAGCTTTCCGAAACTGCTACGAAGTTTGTACGACATCCAAACATCTCCGGGCGTTTCTAGAGACAACTCGCAGAATTGAAAGCTTTAGCAAGATTAATGCAAGCAATGAAAAGACTCCGATGCCGTTTCCCAATTTTCTCGACTAGTCTTTCTGCTGTTGCGATCGGAAAGCCCGACCGGCATGTGCGCAAAGCTTCGCACCGTGGCAGCAAGCAACAATAGAGCTCACCCGACGAGATCACTCTATTATTGCTTGTTCGGGCCACATAGATATATTTTTGTTCTTCGCGCACATCCCGTTCGTGGTAAATCACACAATCAACACCACCGGAGAGGTTGCAACACTGCAAAGATCACGCGAACTACGATACAACGAAAACAACTACGTCCATAATGAATTTTTTTTAAACGATGCAGAGGAAAATTGCATTGCCTACAAATTTGTTGCTACGTTCCGTCGTAACACGCGCTTAAGCGTAAGAAAAAATAGGTGCGCCAATAACAGCGCGCAGCCAGATCGGCTAATTGCTATTTCGATCTAACTGAAACTAGTTCAAGTATCTGCAATCAGCTGTTGTGATTTTGTGAAGTCGGGAAACATTTGTAAATTGGCAGAGGAGTACTGGTGCTACGGACCCATGGCGAGGGGCTCGCATTTTAGAATAGTCCCCCTGAGAGCACTGTAGGCTATGTTTTACAACGAAGACTATTAAAGGCACGCCGGTTACGGCTTACGATCCGGCTTATGGCCAACGGCAGTCTTCACCCAAGCTCTGTTGGCCGTATCCGGGTGAATTTTATTGGTTTCGACCGGCTTACTTAAAATTGTTTTAAGCCGGTGTTCTTGCTGCATGTGGGAAGACTGCCGTTGGCCATAAGCCGGATTGTAAGCCGTAACCGGATTCTGTGTGAAGCTGCCTTCAGGTACTTTCCGTATAAGAGTTTTCCATTAAAAGAGTTCATTGTCTTATTTATGAGACGATGTCTCAACGGTGGCTTATCTTCTCTCTCTTAAGGCGCTCCTCTCCTCATAATCTAAAGTACTTCTGTAATGCTCGGTTAGTTGGAGGGCTTCCCTCATTTTCTCTTTCTCATATGAGTGAGCTTCTGATTGGTTAAATTTAGGCAGGTTCTAGACCTTGCTCTTGTACGTTTCAATCGGACCATCAGTTTTGGATACTGAATTTTGGTGTTACTATCGGAAACATCAAAGGGTTTCTTACCAAATATTATACTGGTTGCTCTCTCCATAACAATATTACACAATTCACATAAATAATACCGTAATAAAGTACAAGCTCTAACTCTACTACAATATACAGAGTCTGTCCAATCCGGACTGGAACATGCTGCAGTTTTCAATCTCCAAGTTGTTCTACCTTTATACGTTTATAAAGTCCAATGTTCAGCAGTTGTGAAGTTTAAGTTTCCCAATATTCATTCCAGTCACTACTGTGGACATATAATGCTAGACTTCCTGGTCGCTTTCTTGACTTACTTCCAAAGTCATTAATGTCACTTACCAGGTGTGTTCCTGAATCCCAGGAAATCTCATGTTGAGGTTGCAAGGCGAACTCAACACTGGTAACACACAGAAGGCAATTTACTCCGTCCCTGCAAGATATGCTAGAAATTCGAAGGGGGAATGGCCCCTTTGGCCCCCCGGGCTACGCCTGTGAACTCCATTTCTACAAGCGACGATCAAGCACTCCGCGCTGCAAACAAAAGCTTTGTTTAATCATAATCGCAGCGCGCACAAACAAAAACCGCACGGCACGATTTCGAACACGGCAGGGACAGTAATCACAGCTACAGGAGAAAAACAACGCGAGCAATCGAAAGCGTACGACGCGATTAGCAACGCAACAGTTTACATTTTGTACAAGCTGAACGCAATGTCCCAGACACAAAGCTGGAAGCAAATCCATGGTTGAGACTCAAGTTTTCTCAGAGGCGCAGCTTTTCCTGGGTTTGCGCAAGACAAGTCAGCATCGCAGTTGTTATAAGACCTCAAAGATAATCATTGCGCTTTAATAAACCCATGCCGCACCGACAGACACAGGCAGAACACAACTCAACGATCGGTTTCGTTGTATGGCCAGCATCTCCGACCGCATTGTCGAAGAGTGGTTTTGTGCTTATGCAGCACTGTGTGTGTTATCAGCAGTGTTGAATAAGCAGAACAGAATTGGCTCAGCAGTTGATTTTACAAAAAAAATAAGATTTGCGCCCACCATTTTCGCCACAAACAAAAAAACTTAACCGGTACGCGTCCTGCAAATTGCACGTTTCAGCGAACTAAGACTCGTGACGATTTTTGCAGAGTTCATTGTGGTTCAAAACAGTGATCGGCAAACTTTCGTTATGATGGCCCAATCCGCCCTTTCAGTGGTAATTACAGGCTCATGCTAAATTTTGAGGGTCCAATTTCAAACTTATGCTGTATCCAGTTGCCTATCACATAACAACACCATGTAAATGTCATCAAACGTATCACACAAACAATGCTTTAGTATTGTCAAACAATCAATGTTCCATAGTTGTTGCAGCCACTTAGGTTTTAGCCCACGCAACTGGCGCAGGCCTGTAGCTCTTACATACCACGTGGCCCATAACAGAAAGTGTTGCTTGGCGCAATAAAGTGCCAAACGGCCCACAGTTTGCCGACCACTACCTTACAATGTAATCATTTTTTACCACGCGCATTGGCACACTGCGGAAGAAAAGTTCAAGCAGAGGTTTTGCAATTTTCCAAAATATTACTATTTAGATTGACAGCTTGTTTCACAAGCGCCACATTGCTTGCTGTGAGGTACAACAGCAGCAACATGCGCAAGGTATTGGAGAACAGTCACGTAACAGCACAAGGCCTCGCGGCGCTACAGGAGCGACAGTAGGTTATCGGTGCCATGAAAGACTTGGCGCATCGCTTTGAAAAGCAGCAAGGCTTCTCGTCGTTTTCTTCGCACGAACGGTATGAACAAATAAGACTTTTTTTCGGAGCAAATTTCTTTACACAGCGTCGTTTATCAGAATTTTTCCGGAGAACCCAAAAAATGTCCACCCAAGACTTTCGATACGCGCCAACCCACAATCATTCTTGACCTTGCCGTATTGTTTAAAACACCGCAGCAAATCCTTGGCAAAGGAACGAGGCTAATTATCTCATATCTTCGTGCGAAGAAATGCGTTGTTTTCTTACGAAAACTGTGAGGCCGTGTGTGAAGAACAAAGCATTATGGTTGCGATTTGATTTGAGTACAGCGATGCGTTTGAAAACGTAATCTTGCTTTTTGAACCATCACAATACGGCCTAGTGCAGGGGCGGGCAACCTGTTTTGGTTTGCGTGCCGTAATCGGCTAAATCAGTGACAAAATTCTTCCGCGTGCCAATCAAAATTTGTGGTGAGGGGTCTGAATTTTGTGCCCCTGTGGCAGCGTTTCCCCCCAATTGGGGGGTATAGAGTGCGGCTGATACGGCTCTGTTTGTAGCCATATGGCGTCAAAAGCACATAAGGGTTAAATTGAATAACGAATTGTTAACGAAAGTGAAGAAACGGACACTTTGAAGGGGGAAGGATCTCGTTTCCGAGGCCTCGCTCACGTGCCGGATAGAAGTGCTCGCGTGCCAGGCGTTGCCCACCCCTGGCCTAGTGCGTGTAGACTTTTGCACGAACCACTGAGTGCAGAAAATCATCAAGTGCAGAGTTTGGAGACGGCAATTTTTCACATCGGAAGCTAATCGCTACTAGTATTCGCAAGAAGAAAATAGCGTAGTGCACGAACGAAGAACTTAGTGGAGGCTTACAACGCAAGTAAGCTGAGGCTATTGATCTTAGCCTTCGCGGCCTGTCGCTGTAGGAGAATGTGTGAGAGGAAATCGCGCTGCGCATGAGCCCGTGATAATTCGTCACAGCAATCGACTCGGGGCAGACTGGCCTTTCAGTTGAAAGATAAACGTTGATTTTACCCTCGAACAATCGTTAATTGACAGTTTCGGCGTGAACCTTGTTCGGGCTCAACCGAACGTCAACGAATAACAAAGATTGACGTCGTAGCAACAACATCCCATCCCTTCATGAACACATAGCGACGAAAGATGATTATCAACTAAACCACCGCAATCACACATTTTAGTGAAAGGTCTCGTTACACTGCGCACTTTGATCTACAGCGTGCAACAAGTTATGAACCCACGTTTCCGCATGTACTGACGTACGTAACTCGCTACATCTTTAGGGCGTACATAACATTAAAAACTTTATGGGCGCCGCAGACCACTTGTGACACTCCGAAAGGAATACAGAAAGCGACTATAAACGAAACTGAACGTACAACAGTGAGGTTCGGCACAGTTCAAACAGCTGCGCATTGGAAGTCGCTTATGACGCGAAATGCAAGTCCGATTCAGCACTTTTGCGACAAACAGGTTTACAAATAGAAAACAAGTTGCTGCCAGGCCAGCACCACACCTGGAATTCGCTTAACGGCAATCGCACCTCTCCATGATGTTGCATTTTTGTGTCAACTCTCTATGATTGATTAGAATTATGCCTTGCACAGACAGATTTTTGAAAAGTTCCCCATCAACTGGCCGATTCCTGTACGTCGGCAACTGACGAACCCCGCAACCAAGCACACGCGCACATACACGCTCGTTTGTGTGCACATGCGCGCACATGCACGCTCGCCAATTCCTTTACTGCGGCATTGACGCTTTCGGGCATTTTCGCTACTTCCTCTGCTTTTTACACAAGATCAGGAAGAAGCACTCATCGCATCCTTCACGCACGCAGAAAGCGTTTGCTCGTGGTTTCCTCCCACGGTTGCTCCCCCCCGAAATCTTCAAAAACATGTTTAGTTGTTAAAGTACAACAACAGGTTACAACCATTTTGCCCCCACCCCGAATGGTTAAGGCCCCGACTTCGATCCACACCAGACAAGCAGAAAAAGCGCTTATCAACGAATCAATTTGGAGGATACGAACATACTTGAATATTTTGCCGACTTCGAAACAGTCAGATTGAAACAGGCAAACATTTCGCAAAGGTTGCGGAAAGCGGGATAGCATTTTGCTTGCACAGGCCGCCCTCAAACCGTTATGTTGGCATTTTGATGTGACATCCCAGCTTTGAACAGATATAACCTGCTACTTTCGCTTACGTCATCACCAGTCTCCCACACCTTTTTCACAGTAACCTGACTTGAAGATGTGTATTTTTACTCAGATTTTCTGTGTGTAGCTCCAGACATCGCATATATTAAGATAACATGCATGCAACCTCTTGTGTAATACCAAAAAAAGCTGTGATTTTGTTCTCGTTTGTAGCAATGAAAGTGAGTACTTCACTGAACACTCATTTAAAAACGAGTTTGAAGTGCTGTTGAAAATGGCTAGTTTTTTGGGGTGCGTTCCCGCACTTCTGTTTTTAGGTCATCACCAAATGTAAAGCAGGGTTCCGCAATTTTGAATATAATTTTCCGGACTTAACTTTTCTGAATGACATATTCAGGTCGAATACAGCCACTATAATAGTTAACACGATGAAAGCAAAATTATTAATCTTATCAAAAGCAGAATAAAATATTAACAGAATTCATGTCAAAAGATCAAGTCTGGAAAATAATTTCCTTTTTCATACTAACAAACCAAAAAATAAGTTTTTTCCAGACTTTTCCTGGCTGGGAAAACGACCAAACTTTTTTTCCATACTTATGACTCAGAAGGAATCCTGTGCAAAGACTCGTACACTAATTCATAACAAACCAAAGCTGTTTCCGGTAACACGTGCAACGTCGGGATCAGTATTTTTCTATCTGCATTGTGGATTTTTCGGCTGAAGCCNTAGATCGGACGTGTGCATGACATTTTTTTCGCACAACAACGCCGTAAAACCGTTTCTTCCGTTCGACCAAAGGACCCCTAAAACCTACGTTAATGAATTTTTATATAAATAGTTATATAAAAATCAAACGCAAACAGCAAGCGTTTTCGTGTAATTTCTGCGATAGTCCTGAAAGCCGTTATTAGCAACTAAGAAACCGCAACCTCCTTCTGTTGATCTCCTTGCGGGAAATGCGAACACAGTAGGAAACTTTTGCCCGAGACCACTATCACTGCCAGGCCGTGCACGGAGATGACTTGAAACCGTGGTGACTATTTAACCTTTTAAAGTTGCGTAACCCGTGACGTTATGAGCGCTGTAGGAAAGCAGAAAATACAAATTGCCAGCTTGTATTCTTACTACAGACGCTTTGAATGTTGCACACGCAAGCCTTGGTTTTTCTTTTCGCTGAGACATTTCGGTTACTTGTCCCAAATAGCTTAAAAACTTCTGTCATTTTCGACTATTTTTTGACTGAAAAAGCATTATGACCGAATTGATCGATTTCCTACTAAAAATTAGCTGATCGATTCCTTGCTTACCCCCATTGTGGAGTGCACGTCAGGGGTCCCACACGTTTTCAAAAACAATTTTCCATACTTTTTTAATACCAAGGTAAAAGACTTCAGAATCATTGAGTTCCATTTTTCGAAAATTTTGTGCATGGAACACAATACAAAAGCATCTGCAGAACTGTTATCAGGGATAAAGAACTAAATTTGAATAAACAAGTGGCTGAATATAGAATTTCCATACTTTTTCAATACTTTGTGTACATTTTGGACCAAATTCAATACTTCCTCAAGGTCTTGAAAACCGATTTCACACGTCAACACCGCGTGGGGGCCCGGTACGTACTTCAGTATAGTGTAGATATGTGCAAGTTTAAACGTCGCAAAAAGATGAAAGCAGAGTGCAGTCGTCTGATTCCTCGAAAGCGCACAGAAAACCTAGTGCTTTTAACTGACAGAAAGAGCTTACTAAAATTTTTTCGGTCATTTGAATTTACAAAAAGTGATCAACGGGGTTGGTTGACTAGTTGACCGCCACGGTCTTTCGCCAATCCTATATGACATGGCGCCCCTCTTTGTTTACACTGATCAACTATTGTGCCATTGTGTTTTCATTTGCTCTAATTTTCGCTAATGGTTGGTTTACTGCATGCGATGGCTTTTATGGTGCTTCTGTTTATTGGCTGAGTCATGTGAAACAAACCATTACCATTACAACAAAGGCAGCAGGCATGGCCGCCTGACCGGGATTAACCTGATTGCGGCCCTTGCTGCCGTAAGCCTGAACAAAGCACCGAGTATCTGGAATCCCTGGTGAGACGCTCGAGGTCCGTCTCATGAGAGGGAAGGCTGGAACAAGTTCAGTGCGCAGATCTAATCTCCCCGCAAAATATTACCGGCGAAACTTGTCGTAAGTTCACCAGCAGTCACCAGCGTTTGACCAGCGAACAGGCTTTGGCTTCATCTGAACAGCGCCCTGTGTGCTGCAGCATAGGCTCAAGTTAAAAGAAGATAACGACGAAGCTATATGCAAGAGATCACAAAACGGACATCTAAAGCAGGCCCGTTGCCACGGAGTCATTCAGGGGGCAGTGACCCCCAAATTTTTTTGTGCCCCCTTAGTTTTGTTGTGCCCAAAAATATTTGTTTTAAACGTATAATAAAAACAAAAATCTCTCCCCCCTAAAATGTATTTCCCCCAAACCATAAAACCTGGCTACGAGCCTGGTCTAAAGTACTACATTTCGTTTTGGTTTCAGCCAGCCAAGTAGAGCAGTAGTGGGGAGTGGGAAGGGAAAAAAAGGAGATAATATAAAGAGAAAGAACTTCGTGTGAGAACGGCGCTCGATCCTAGCGCGCCAGGGCTGTGATGAGGCTCGAGCACATCTCGAAGAACTCCATCGTGTGGTGAATGTCGCTCGGGTCTTGATTCATACTCTTGATACGCATCTGGCTGGCCGGGAGACTTTGCGAGTAGATGCTCGGCTCGTCTGCGTTCGCAAAAATAGCGGCGTCAAGACAATCATTTCGCTCGCGAGTAATTTCCTTCTCGGCGAGTGATTGTTTTTATCATTCGAAATGGTCGGTAGCAAGCACGCTCGGGGTTGTTTGAAGAAGCACGCATGAGTTCTTTGAAGAAGCACGCACGAGTTCTTTGAAGAAGCACGCACGGGAAAACCTTATGAGTTGGTGATACTGTAGTTGCAAAGGGTCGGATCTGGTCCACGCAGAAACCTTGGGTTAGGAGAATGGTTTTCAACCTTTTTTAGTGATGTACCCTTCGGACAATATTTTGTCTATCCAGTACACCTTGAGTGTACTCATGAGAACAGTAATAATTAGAAATGCACCTATAATATAATTATTGCACTTCTGCGTTAAAATTTCATTATGAAAACACTCAAAAAATTCGCGTACATCTTGGAGCACGTTTGCGTGTCACCGTTTGAGAACCACTGGGTTAGGGTACTGAATTTCATGAGTGACCTCCACACACTAATGCTGGGCTGCCTGCCGCAGGACGCAGTGCAAGGCCGCCTCTTGGCCTCTAACCCAAATGCCTGGAGTTGGCATGAAACTAGCCAGCACAATTTGACTTTCATAGGGATGTGATGCAGTGGGTCCAACTTATACTTTAAGCAGCACCACGGGCCACGCTTTTCGCAACGTGGTCGAAGCGGGAAACCTTTCCATCGTAAAACTCAATGTTTATGCAATTGCTCATCGATTGCGCGCGTATGGCAGAATCAACAGCAACAACATTAAGCATGAGCGGTTACGATTGACATGCGCAACAGTGCCTGTGTCTTGAAAGGTGGCGTTTATCACCAAGTTGGCTGCTGCTCTTGAAAAAGGGTTTCAACCTCACGTGATTCAGGCTCGTCGCATACCAAAGAAGTTTACAGCAGACGAAAACCGGAAAAACGTCAGAAAACAAGACAAACAAAAAAATCCACGTAACGAAACTTTTTGCCGTGCCCTGAGAAAAACCGGAACATTTTGACCCAAATGTTCTATGAAAAGAATTCGGTTGCGCCCGTCATTTAAAATAGTAAGTAAAGAAACAAAGCAATCCCACAAACAACTCTGGAAATCTCACCGTCAACCATCATTGCGCACATCCCGGTTTCCTGGGCCGACGTGCCCAGTACAGTGTCGTCCTCGGTCTTGCCAGGGCTGCTGGGCTCTTCGGACAAGCTGCTGAAGTCCAGCAAGTAACTTCGGTAATCCACTTGATAAAGCTGGAAAAAAAATCAGGAATCTTTCTCACCGCCTTCTCAGTCAAAAATGCCTGGGAAATGTACGACGATTTGCAAAAACATGTGTTGGTAGTTTGATAGGCAACACCAACACAGTGCATGGTTTGCGGATAGGTTCAGGTCAGTTTCGTTTAAACTCGTTTTTTTGTACTCCCTCTCGGAGTGTCACGAGTGGTCTGTGGGCGCCCACCTTCGCTCGCTTGGGCCTTGGGCCACGCGGCTGCTTTCGCAGTGAATGTTGCGATGGTGGCGAGTCAACTGGGAGGGGAAAAATATTTTGACTTCAAGCGAGCAACTTTGGGACACCACCTCTGGAAGCACAAAGCGACAAGATATGCCAGAAATTCTGGGGGTGGCCACTGGCCCCTCCTGGCTACGCTTATGCCTGCGTCACGAAATGCTCCTGGCTACGCTTATGCCTGCGTCACGAAATCAGAATAATACGCAGAACGACGTAAGTTTGCGCAATCAAAGGTTTGCATCGGCGCGGCCGGAAACACTCGTACCTGCAAACTCATCTTGTTCACGTGTTTGGTGATGGGGTTCACTCTGCGCACTCGCACGTGGAAGGGCGTGACCACCTTCCAGTCGTAACCCAGCCTTTTCATCGCCTTAAAGACCTGCCGGGACGAATAAAAACACAAGCTAGGCTAAAGTAAGCGCAAGAACGCTTGGCTTAATACAGTGGTGCGTATCTAGGGTATGGCAGGCATGGCACGTGCCATGGCCGCCACTTTGACGGAGGGCGCAAAAATTGCTTGGCAAAAATTTAAATCTGTATGTACAGTTTCCTGATCCCTTGTTTTGCGCCCCATGCCAGGGACGTAACAAGGTTGGATGGCACCCGGGACAATAAGCAAGTTTGGCGCCCCCATGTTCGAACCTGAGGTCTTTCGGAAGCATATGTACTGTATTGAAGAAAGTACTTGTGACATTGTTGGGCCTTTTCGGCGCCCCACGCAGTGATTCCCCCCTTAAAATCCGGGCAAAATCTGTGGAAATTTGGCAAAATGTGTGAAGCCCTTCGCAAAATCGCTTGATGTGCTTTGATTTTAAAAAATGGCGGCCAAAGTGGAAGTGCAGAGGTTTTTTTCAGACAAGTTAGGGGAAATCTGGGCAAAGATGGTACTTGATATGCTTTGATTTAAAAAAAATGCGCCCACAATCAAAGTGCAGTAGTTTTTTTTGGAGGTTATTTTTTGGAATGTTTTTCGGGCGAGTTTGGGGAAATGTGGGCAAAAATCCTTCGCACCCCCATAAAGTTGCCTGCTCCTACACCCATGTTCATGTTCAAGGCCTTGTGAAAAGGTCCTGACTGTGAGAAACTAAAATCTACGTGTGACAATTTAGGAGCTGTTTCCAGTTCAGATGTAGATGGCAAGCAATTATACGAGAAGAGTCTAGAATATTGCAAAATGCTGGTTTCAAGTGGCGTAGCTTAATATTATCGCGTCTTGACGTTCTCCTGACATTCTTCGAATTGCTTTGCAAACAACGCTGACGATGGGAGTTATACAGTATTTACCGCAAGCTGCGAACGATCTTTCAGTAAACTGAAGCTGTTCCTTTCATAACTCCGGACCTAATTGATTAACAATAAGTCAGGGGGAAGGTTATGTGATATAGCTTTGATGAGAATAAAAAGGGACGAAACGGCAAAAGCTTACTTTGATGAAATCATAGACGACTTTACTTCGATAAAGGCACGGGACGTGTTGTTTTGTTTTAATTAGCATTTTTGTGTAATTTAACCGGAAAAGGCTGGATATGTTTATGTCTCGATGGAATTGTGTTTTTCGAACAGAAGTGATAGATGACTTACCGGTACATTAAATAGTTTAATGCTCAATTCAGATTGAATGTGTTTCGTTTGAAAAGAAATTATCGTTTGCAGTTGCAATATGTTGTTTTGATTTTTTTTGTAAGATATACAATTTTGTCAGGCAACACTATGTAGATCTATAGACTACGACAACGTTATTATTTGAATGTTTTGATGTTCATCATAATAAAAATAAATGAGTACAGAAGTATGTTGTAGTCGTTATGGATAATTTATATGTTATTTGCTGGAAAGTTTAAAGCAAAAATAAACACAAATATTTTCCGTTTAAAAAATGTATTTTCTTTATGGTTTATCTTTCGTAAAAATTGTGCCTATATTTAAATAATTAGAAAGAGCGCACATTCAAATTTTGCCATGGGCGCCACTTTGCATAGATACCCCACTGCTCAATACTGCCGGTTACTGATAAAACAGTCAGCGTGCTTCATACAGGTCGAACTGTTAAAGATGCGATAGAGCGTCCGACGTCGTCAGACGGTTAAGAGACAACTATGAGGAGAGTTTAGTATTTGGGACAGAAGTTGGCTCAGGACTAAACGCCAATCAGCACAAGAGGGAACCAATAGTTGCAAAATATGATTTCACCAACTCTAAAACTAAGAGAAAAACATTTTTCTAGAAAAATTTAATGACAAAATATAAAACTCGAGGGGAGGCAAGGCCCCCTTCCGCCGCCCATGGGGGTGTGGCTGAAAGATGCGTACCAACCAACGCGAGCACTTCTGACCTCAAACATGATGTCACGTGGTCTGCTCTGCGAACGAATGCCGAGATGCCACTTGGCGCGCTTCAACGGAGCGGAACGCTTGCTTTGCTTCACCTGGACTGCTGCAGTGGGCGTCAGCTCTGCGCAAGTTTCAACAGAAGAGTTGGAACGATCTAGTTAGAGTAATGCTTACGTATAATCCGTGAAGTTGGGCCAATGTGCATCTGACCTTAGCCGCGCAACCCACGCTGCTTTTTTTCGGTCACAGACCGAATTTTTTTGAAATAATTTGGTCACAATGTTCGATAATACAGACCAGTGAATCTTGTCAGGGCAAGCTTTAATACAATGAGACAAATGACCAAAATGTCGCAGCGAAAAAAAAAAAGAAACCAAGGAATAAATTAAACGTTTCAATGTTATTCGCTTAGAGGCAAAGGTACGGTAAACGACCATGTGCTCTCGAACAGCTTATTTGTTGCGTACCAAGCGCCCGACTGTGTTGGTTTAATCTACGATTTGTTAATGCTGTTTTTTTGTAGAACACATCGAGATCACGCCAAAGGACCTATTCTCGTTTGTGAGTGACGTTTAAAAAAGCCACCTTTTTGTTCGTGAGAGTCCAGCATTGGGGCGATCCTTTCGGGGTGGGGTCTACTGACGAGGTTGGTGAAGCTGAACCCAGCCAATCCGGACGCTGGTGGGCTGGAAGCCAGAAAGAAGTCTTGGGCTTGGTTGTAGATGATCTGGAAATGCCAAGCATTGCAAAGAAAAGCTCGCTGAGCCTCAGTGACTACCGGCACGTCACACGACGCAGAGAACGAATTTATTCGCAGCGCACGCCCTTCACATGTCACGTGATCGTCACGTGAGCAGCGTAATTGCATGAAAAGCGTCGCCACTCAGACGAAAATCGTACACATCAAAATTGTTCCTTTGAAAAATTCAATTAAAATTTTTTTCAAAACAAAAACTCAATCGAAATCGTTTTTAAAATTATGATCGTTTCTTCGAAAGATCCAATAAAAGTTGTTTTCAAAATTAAAGTTCAAATAAAATCGTTTTTGAAATTATATTCGCTCCTTTGAATAATTCTATTTTTGACACTTTTAACAACGGTTGGCGCAAAATAAGGGTTTCTAATCAACACAGCGCAGATATGATCAGCAACACACTGCACTTTCTGGGTATTACGCTAATTCGCCCTTCGCCTTAACAACGCGCACCTTGTTATCAATGATGAGATGATAAGCAACATTGAGCGGGTCATGGGGCGGCTTGTGCGCCAAAGCGTGCGTTACTTCCTCTTCCTTCACACCGAACTTCCGGCAAACCTGCGCGACAAAAATGTTGGTCGCAGCGCCGCTTCGGCGCGGAAGTGTTTCGCGGCCTGTCAGAAATCGAACGCGGAATCATTTCGCGTCGTTAGGGGTGGTGGTGGATGAGCTCGCCATCGAAAGGCAACGAAAAGGAAATTGGCAACGAAAAGGGAAAATGCCTTGAAAATTAAAATCACCGACACTTGTGGACATTATCACACACGTACTGAATGGGTTTGCACTTTCTAAAATTGCTTTTCTTCGCGAACAATTTTGCACGCAGCAAACCTCTTGCAACTACAACAGAATTACAGGAACGATAAGGACAGCACCATAAAATTCAAGATCAAAGAAAAGTTACTTCTGCGAGAGCTTCCTCGTTTATAATGTTGGTGTCCAGACCGGCATCATCAGGAAACAAATACCCGGGCAAGTCAACCTTGAACCAATCGTACTGACGTATATCGGTGATCGTGGCTCTTTTCAAGGGATTCACCTAAAATAGATGTGAACGGGTGAACAGGAGCGAAGTTTTCGCTGGTCTTTCGCGCAATGACTGCGGGAAATCGCCATCGGCTGAATGACGTGTACAGAAAACATGACCAAGCTACGCGTACTTGTTATATGGATCCTTATGAACAGGCCCGCAACCAGGTGGGCGCCAACCGGGCAACTGTTCCCCCGAAATTTCAACATGTTTAGTTGTTAGGTATATACAACAAGCTACAATCATTTTGCCCTGACCCCCGAAAATATCAGCTGGTTGCGGCCCTGCTTTCTAATATTGACAAAATTAAGTATGTACTTTCCACGTCGGGTGTAAGCAAGGAATCGATCAGCAGATTTTTAATAGGAAATCGATTTCACGTAAAATTACGCATCCTCAGTCCTTATTC
>JGI24159J19872_10007203_pt1 | contig 14578 bp, 8 predicted proteins | sample Ectturendosymbi4_FD_19872 | JGI IMG/M metagenome (IMG submission 19872) | reverse complement strand
TACCGGAAAAACAAACGGGAACCTTGCGAATCAGCGAAAACAAAACTTTTACAAACGATGACGTCATTAATTACGTCATAGGGGCCCTCCAGTAAAAATTGTCCCGGGCACCCCTACCCTTTAATCCGGCTCTGATGGGTACGCCAAACTTGCTTCTTGCCCCAGGCGCCATCTAACTTTGTTACGCCCCTGTTCCCGCGTGAGAAATGCCCAGTTTTTCTCAGGTAGGCTAATCACAAACGCAATCGCTTTCTCTAACACAGCATCAGACCCACAGCTGGGGGACAACCAGGCATTTGCCCCTCCTGAAATTTTCAACAACACGTTTAGTTGCTAGGTACAGCAACAACAACTGGTTACAACCACTTTGCCCTCCCTCGAAAACATCAACTGGTTGTTCCCCTGCACAGCATAGTTGTTGACTTGCCGTTGGGCTGTGCAAAATTGGTATATTTTTGTTACAAGTTTATTTTTAAATGCATGATGGCAGCACAGAGAAGAAAGGCAGCAGTCAAAATAGAAATGCAATATGGAAAACTCATAACTGATGCAAGTTTCCAACAAACTCACCCGTAGTTTCTGCAGGCAGATGGTCATGTATTGGACAGATTTTGCAGAGATAAGTGACTCCTTGCTCAGGTCGTGCAACTGAAAATTTAACGGAACTGTTGAACACAACTAATGTCCTTTCAAAACTGTAACAATATTGTGAAAAAGTGAGGCAGTATCTGGTACTACGATCACTGGGATAATCTGACATTACTCTAATTTTTTTAAAGCGGCAACCGTGTTATCAGCGCTGGGTTTTCAATGCAATGAAAAAATAACACAAGTCTTTTTGTTGTGGTAAACATTTACGCTGTGATATAATTAGACATTGGGCTGTCGGTGTCTTGCTTCTGTTGAACAGTGTCGCAGCTTTTTTCAAAATCTGGACTAGCGGGATTAGTGTTTTTTTTCTTCACATCAGGAGGCCACTGTCCAAGCGGGTGAGGCAGTAAATTGAAATTCTACCGTTATTAGTGGCGTTAAATGTATTTTAGGAAAGTATGCTTTTAGGGAAAGTGTGAATCTGCCGTGCGATTATGAGATTGTTTATAACGATAGGAGTAGAGCTACCGAAAGTGAGAACAATTCCATAGCAAATGCCTTTTATTCCTTAATTTTTTTAAATAGTCGCTTCAGAAATAAATATGATTTCAGTGTAGATGTAACTGCAAAAAATTTGTCTGGAAACGTGACTGTCATCTATTTATTCACCCGACTCTTATCGTGGAACTTGAGTTTCCATTTGTTAGTGTAAGAAGATCCGTTCTAGGTTTTCATTATAACCATGTCCGGAGTACGTTTCTGCAGATATTATTTTTTCTAATCTCGCTACGGATAGCAAAAATAGTGTCAAACGCTAACACGCAGCATGCTGTAGGGCAGGTTTTTAAGGCGTTTTAGGGACCCGATTCGGGTCCCTAGAATCAGAGAAAATTATCATCGGGTTCCTAAAATCAGAGAAAATCGGGTCCCTAGAATCAGAGATATCGGGTCCCTACAGATCCATACCGGGTACCTAACATTTTTCTTAAAAAAAAACCTGCTGTAGGGTACACATTTAAACACATTTTTAAATATAAGCAAAGCATGGGCGTCGGAGTGGGGCGTTGGACCTCCTAGTTTTTGAAATTTGATATTTCCCTATTACTTTTTTAACAGAAAATATTTTATCTTAGTTTAAAGTGGGTAAAATGAAATTTCACCACTGTTGGCCCCCTGGAAACAGTCCTTCCGACGGGACACCAGTAGTGTTCTTATTTAGTGTGCATCTTGTGAAACATGGTGGACCATCTTTTGACCCGCTTGAAAAGTTTTATGAATTAATGATATAAGGCGCTTTTAAACTGTGGCGAATTCCTGAAAGATCGCGTAGTTCAACAAACAAAAACAGCTACTTTCTTGGCCGACAAACGTAACCACTTTTTATGTGATACTCAACGATTGTAATAGAAAATCTGGGTTATTTAAACAAGTGAAGACGTTTTGGCTCCCTGTATAACTGGTCCCCCAAACACCTGGTCTGCATCCGCCACTGATTAAGATCAGCTCTGAATGATTTCGACTTTCCCCAAAACACGTGGTGTTTAAAAATCTACAAAGATGCAGTGATTCCATGAAAAGATTCTTGCAAAGGAGTCATCAGTCAAATGCACAGTAAACTTTTACTTTCAAGCCTTGTTTCAGAACCAATGCGCAGAACCTCTTTCACAACAAGTTCGTCAATATGCAAGTTGCGCAGCTGTAGACAGCGTTGTTTGCGTTTTCAATGCAGCATACGCGAACATGAAAAAATGCATACTCGGTTTTTAGTTTGGATAGGAAAGAAAACTGCGTGCTTATCAGAGCAAAAACTTTTTTTGGATGAATAAGTTATAGTTTGTGTAAGCAGGGGACGCCCTTTCACGATTAAACATACGAGCTGATGCACCTTCGCGATGGCTGACTAGTTTTTCGCAAGGGAAAAAACATCTGGCTTTCACAAACAGATGACCTTTGCATAGTCGTATAAGGCTAAGATAAAACCTTGAATACAGCCTGTCGAACAACTTCTGAGTCAGAGTATATTTTTTTGGGAGCCATTTGGATCAGTGCTTTCACTTCCTTTGTCGCATTTGATGACGATGGTAGATATTAATAGCCTTTAAAGCGTTTGCAAGTAGAAGGCGACATAACTTCGACAGAGAAGCCAGTGTAAAAGATAAGAGGTCAGATGTACTCCAAAAATGTTTGTCAAAATTGCACTGAAATGCGTGGTTTCTCTTTTATAACCGTGATCCTGTACTGCCCGTTTAGTTAATTGCACGAATCCGCCTTTGCTCGAGCTTGTTCCATGAACTAATGTTTGTCAATTCGAGACAAAATCCAAAGGATCATAAATCGTGCGTAATGCGCATTTAAGTTTTCTTAGAAGTCTTCCACAATTATGACGTCTGCTGATAATAAATCATCAGCGTTCACACGTTTCGCTTGACAGCAAACTCATCCGTCATTTCAGACTTGGTTTACATTTCGGTCAGCGCGTCTTTGATTCAGTGTCGCTTCGACTCAGCCGACACCGTTTACAGTCAACAGAGGTAAACCAGAGAAGGCAGTCTTTAAAAAAAACATCCAAATACTGTCGTTTATAAACATCGTTTTGATGCGGCCTAACCATGCTACCGGCGGAATATATCCTGTACGATGTGCTTCGTCAAGCGAACGAAAACGCGATTTGCGGTCACTTTTGTTATTGTCTTGACTTGCTACTCTTTATATCTGCGCAACAGTCCATTGCAACATTGACTTGGTTTCCATTTTCTTATCACTACAAAGAGACCGCACTCCGCCAAATCGCAAACATGTGAACGGCCCAATCACGTTTGACCTTAGAAGGTGTTTCCTAATATCATCAACGCGGACATCAAAGAACTTGTGGTTTTTTTTGACAGCGTTTATCGCCGAACGTAGTTCGATAAGCGTAAGTTTGTAATCCCGGTTAGATCATCTCGGAACAATATGGCTATTAAGTATTGAGGTGGTGCCAGAAGCAGCAAAACTTGCATAATCCTTGTTTCACGGGGGATCGTGCAACTCTTTCATGGATTGGCAAATAAGATGTGATCCACTTGTCGCACAGATTAATGCGGAATTCAGTAGCAGATTTATCTCCGAAAAAAAGCACATGAACCAGCTTTTTTTGGCCAAAACAACAGTAATGTGACCAAGTTAACAAAACTTATCTTTCAGTTGCCGTTGCGCCTGTGGCGCAACTCAGGCCATGCGTTAAACTTAAAAATACAGTTCGGTTTATTTCGCATCCGGAAGATAGAATGAGCGATCAGGATGCAGGTGCAGTAAGTGACGGTCGCAGCTGTCATTGGGTCACTGCCCCTACTTTTTCACAATATTATTAAAATTTTGTTTCTAAGTTAATAGAAACATCTTTTCAAGCGTCGTGTGATGCTTTGAAGCAAACCTTCTTGCTGCCACAAGCGAAGGACTGGTATGTTCTAGCGGGCACAAAATTGCATTATAAAAGGCAACAACAAGGTAGATTACCCATAGCATGAAAGAAAAAGCAATATTTTGAAGCTATTGGACTTAAACGCTACTTTCTAAAAAATCTTAGTTGCTGCATAGAAAGATATACCACAGCTGGTTCTCGCATGCTGCATGAGTGACTTTGTTCCTTATCTAGAAATGATCCACTGAGTGTTTAAGTGAAATGCTTCAGATTTTTTTTCATTTTTTGTATAAAATGCTTCAGAATTTTCACGAAAGAATGCACAAAAATTGATCTACCAACGTTGCTATTGCAGACAGGAGATGCACTACTGAGTCATACTGCCTGCTGTGTATTGGCAGAAAAATTTGAAAAGAAACAAAAGTGTAGTTTTCAACTATTAAACTTGGCGGTAGCTTAAACCTAACTATGCAAGTTCCTACTTCCTTCAAATGCTGAAATCGACACCGCGTGCTTTATCAGAAAATTGTATGACTCATTGATGTATTATAGATCTTGAAACAAAAAAGCCAATCTCAAAGAAACATCCCAAGTTAAATCAGGTGGTTTGAAATGGTGCATAGTTGAACCTGTTTACTTTAAAGTCAGAAGCACAATATCAAATCCGACTCACTAGTTTCAGTTTGGTTCTCGGGCCATCTTCAGGATCACCAAAAAGAAAAACTTAAAAGCAAACTGCAGACCGCAAACAAAAGAAACCAATAATCTTTCTTCAAGGCCATTTTGCACAAAATGATCTCATACGAGCCACACAAGTGATTTAGGTCAAGTCGCCTGTACCTCTAGTGCCAACGAACCATATCACAAAATAAAACCTCGACTGCACAACATTAGTGCGCAGTATTCAACATATATTGATCTTCCAATATGACATTCCATTGCCATGAAACACTGAAATAGCTTGCGCTACAAGTGGAAGACACGAAATGGTCTTGCAGAAATTTAAGCTACCAATCAGTTGAACGCTATACCCCTGCCCGACATGACTTTCTTATTTTATGTCTAAGTTGGTATTTCGCTCTTTTCAGAACTATCGGCTTCCCCCTACTGAATCTACTTTTGCACACCCGATTATTTCTTTCTGCTATGTCGATATCAATTCACGCAATCAGGAGAGCGAATGAGGAGCACGACAGTTCAGCAGACAGTATGCAGTCTTCTTCAGTGCACGTAAATCAAGTGCAAATTGGCCAATATTTTTCATCGATCTCTTATTTCGTTAATTGGTGTTTTTACTACTGGTATTCGACCCATTTTTGCATTTACGAGGGTTTTGAAATTCAGCTGCGCTGGCAACCAAACTAGACAGACACCTACAGAATCAATAGTTACCGCAATATAAATGAAACTAATTATAAGATGTATAGACATCATCTTTTTCTCGGCCACATTTCGCTTCGAAATTTTTAGGTAAGCAACTGTCGACGCAAGCAATAAAATTCCTCATATTTAAAAAAATGGTTGCCGAGTTTTGCTCAAACGAAGTAAGTCATCGATACCGTGTGGAATTCGAAAGTAAGAGCATCAAAGCGATTTTTCGTAAGTGAATCCTTGAAACCAGGTCGCGTATGACGCCTTTTCGCAGACTCTTCACGTGCCGTTATCAAAGGCAACGGATTAAAAGACATGGCCAAACTTAAGAACAAAGAGACGCCATGCACGATGAAGCTCTTACGCAATTGACCTGTGAAACCATTCGCGTTTTTACGTAAAATTGAGAATGGATCTAAACCACCGTTTTAACTGTCCTTCAGTCACTCTAGGCAATGAGCAGCGTCATTTGCAGCACGTGTCGACGTCGCGGCTCCATCAAATATTGAGGAGCGGCTGCAGATGCAGCAGCGCTCATCCAAACACCCACGACTACGCAGCACCTCATCAAAAACAGTTTTTTTTCAAACGTCTTCTTATTTAAATTCCCGTTATTTCGGTATCCTGTTACATGTATTGTTTGAAGTGGGGCAAAATTCACATTAAAACATATTTTACGTTGATACCAAGCAGGTTTTCGTTGCCAACGGCATGCGATCAACGAATTCATCATCTGCTGCAGGAGTAGGTTTAATAGGAGAACTGGAGGACTTTCACCCCAAACGAACAAGGTGTCTAAAATGGTGGCCCTTTCCACTAATAGCGACACTACTCTTGGTTTTTAACAATATACCACTTACAGATTTTCAGGTAAGAAGAAAAAAATCAGGATAACACTGACACATTTAGGTAAAATTCAGGTCCGGAAAGAAAAGTGTATTTAATTTTTTTGCCCTTCATTCTCCTTTTTAAAAAAAAATCTGGTGAAGTATTGTTTTATCTCTGGAGATTGAGTAAATCCATAAATACGGCCGAGTTAAGAAACGTGAAACCCCCTTATTCGACTACCCTCGAAATCCCCTCTGACGTAATCACATTATATGAGGTCCTGCGTCTGTGAAGAAAGAATTTATCAACAAAAGACAACCGTAAACATTCCCTTATCATCGTTTGAAGATAGCCGCAAAGGTTTTATGGCAAAGATCTTTCTTGCACATTTGGATCAGGGTAATACACGTAAATTTGTCTTGCGTCTATATACCAGAAAGGAACAATAAACCACCTGTAGGTGATGTCTGTGAGCACAAAACAGCATTTTGCAAAACAACCCCTGGAAGCTTTTCAACTCCATTGGGCTTCTCTGTGAACGTTCACGAAAAACGTTACTCAAAAAATGAAGACATTTCAATTGTTTTTAAGCGGATCTAAAACTTAATCCGCAGTGAGACATCTTCAACAACCTGATGCTAAACGAACATCATCTTCAGTACATCCTCCTTTGATTACGTTTTTCGGTGAACTTTCAACCCATAAAAGTTTTCCACGTAAAGATATTGAGGCTGTTTTCTGGGGCGCCACCGTTCGCTTTTTCATAAGCAGACAGTCTGTGAGGTTACCGNCAGCCGCATAATCTGGCATACAAAGAGATTTCTTAAATTGCATTTTCCCACACAGNCGACGGCAGACATTTTGGCTCCACGGCGCTTTCTGGAGGCAGGTAGAGACCGCGCTTAATCTTGGTTAGTCTGCGCGATGCCACGGACCCAGGACTTTCACACAACCCGAACGCAACGTCCACTTCATTCAAGTCACGTGAACAGCCTCAGTGTTCTCTCCAAGCTGTGCGCGCGCACATGAATTTTTGAAGACGCGCAAAGAAAATCGAAGTGCCCACACAAGTTTGAGCGCGACTGGTCAGACAACCACATCTCTTGTGAAAATGAACAAAAGATCTGTTTCAAACCAGTAGAAACTTTACGTCATTTCTTAACCACTGTCTCGCACTGAGTTTCACAAAGGTTTTCAGTGAAACTACTTCAGCAGAGTGGTTGAGAACAGTTCGTCCTGCCACGAACGCGCAGTGGCGTACGGTGACCTTTCTCATGGAGCGTTCACCGATAGTTCAGTACAGAAGGTGGCATTGGCATGTTGTTGAAACATGAAGTATCATAAAGCTTTGATAATAAGTTACACTACAGTTATTCTGGAACACAGAGCTCGAGAAGAGTGATCCACGACCTTNCGGTTCCGTAGGCAGCAGCGCACCTTCAATACTTGTTGTGGAGCTGCAATGTTTCAACTTACCCNATGTTCCAACTCAACTCCACCTACCTCACCTTCCCCTGATCTCTACAACGAGGCTGTNCCTATAAACCCTTACTGCATCANTTGCAGCCAGAACCGTCACCAGAAAGTCTTCAATAGAGGGGCTTAACGCTTGCGCAGGGGGAATGGACATTCTGAAAATTTGATGAAACTCCATGGATTTATAGTGTTTCATAATTCAATTTGAAGTGCTTGGACCTTTGTTTGCAGGGGCTAGTCCCACCAAAGCTCCCTCGTGGCGACGGGACTGTTTGCAGAAAGTAAATTAAGCATTTCTCTGTTCTCCTTTAGCTATACAGTAGTCGCGGTACTGACCACTGTACTGCCTGCTGAATAACTATATGCCTATGAGTAAGCCGGATTATTACGTCGCAGTCGAGAGTTCACCTGAAATTGGTGAACGCCTTGCCATTGTAAAACTGCATGCTACTGCGCTGCCCCATTTTTCTCCATTACCTGTTTGTTGATATCAACCAAGGAGTTCACCTCACCACACGCAATCCAAGAGTTGTTCAACCACGACAAAAGCATTAAAATCAGGGCAAGATTTTCTTGGAATATAATTAAATATAATCGGGCAAAAGTCCAAGGACAAATCTTAAATCTTTATTAAGAGTATTTTAAAATATGTTCATTCGGCGCAAAAATTAAGGTGTTCAGTAAGCGCCTTGAACGCCTTAAGGAAACGCCCCTGTTAGCGCGTCGTACAAGCATGGACAACCGAAACTTTTTCCGAAGTGGTAACTACAACTTGTGTGGCTTAATGCAACCTCTAGTCTACTTAGTATGAACCGGAGCTGTATTGTCTCAAGCCAATGGTAATGACTATGTGTGTTTTACCACTGTAGTTCTAATCATTTATACAACGGTAACCTGACTTTCGGAGCAAGTCGACGTTGTGCCCCAAGTTTAAGCCCATAAAAGATTCTTTGCAATGCCTGCACCTCTGTGTAACTCCCCAGAGGTACAAAAGACCAATAGACGTATAAGAACAAATTAGATGTTTTCATTTTTCGCCAGTAGCAAACTGGAAATAGTAGAGCTGTAAAGTTAGAATTCCGAATTATGTGATTCCAGATAGAATTTATTTCTTAACTCCACGTGGAAAGTTATTTAAAAGTATGCTACGTTTGATGTCTAGTAGACAAAATGTCTGAAGCAATACACAGAAAAAATCAAAAGAGAAAATATCCATATTTTGCGATAGAAAAGAGTTAATTCCAAAACTCATTACGACACATTTGCCTTATAGTTAAACGGTATGAAATAAAGAAAATATTTCGTTTGCTAAATCTTGTATTGATGACTTCTTGGGAATTTGTCTTGAAAAAATGGAAGTGCTGCGTCTTCTAGAGTTTAGACCAGCTCTGTCCAAGCCGCGGCCCGCGGCCACATGGGGCCTTGTCAAAGGTTTTGTGCGGCCCAACAAGCTTGGCATGATTGTGTTTGTACTATATAATGACAACCTGACCTCACAGTACTTTGATAATCTTAAATTCAACATTTTCGATGCAGTGGCCTTTAGTGCCTGTTTGTTATGTACCACGCACTGGTAGATTTCCACGTGTCCACTGACACCTCGGTGCAAAAGTGATTCCTAGTTCTCTGATTTCAATTCATGTGTTCCTCTGCACTTAACTGATTTCGAAGTACACCCTTGTTGTTACATTAGCACTAAGCTTGCCTATGCATCACAATTTGGGAATGATTAAAAGTACCACACAGTTGTTATCATTGCAGCTAGTATTCAAATGCTTTCAGTAGCTTTAAACTAAACTTTGCTTTGGCGAAATGGAAGCAAGTGATTCAGTGTACTGCCTGCATAAAGATAGTGACATAATTTTTGGCCTAGTAAGGCATTCGGTTGGACATAAGTGGTCTACACCCTCGCCAGCTAAGGTCTTTTAGTGGAGCTGCTGAGCTGGTTGGAGGACTTAAGTCAAATAAATAGCCTATTAAAGCTTTGTATACCCACAGCAATTTTTCCACTCATAGTTTTTATTTTAAAGTCAGGATTTAAATTTCCATGCAGGGAAAGTCATTCCCAAAAGCTTCATATTAGCAATGGTCTGATTATGTCTATACGAAATCGTTGATTACAAACATTCTGTGTGTGTTTGCCCAGTTTTGAACTTTTCAGGAGCGAATGACAGTTATTAACAGGCTGCTCAATCCTTACGGAGTTTTACAATTCACAATAGAAGAATAGGTTTAATCTGATCATGAACTTAAGTGCCACCACCAGGATGAAAAATTTTATTGCATTTATGAAAAAAAAATTTTTTATGCAATATTTTTTTGCCAAATATAAGCAAAATTCATCTTAGCACAGTGGAACATTCAACAATTCAGTTCATTTTGACTCAACCGGCTTTTTTTCAAGTTACGGAATGCATGTTGTGGATTGCGAGGTGCTAATAACGCAAACATTGTTTGCAAAAAAAGCACGAATAACTGGTTTCATGCCTCTGAAGCGCCATCGACAAATACATAATTAATTATAAAAAATAGTTCCGAAATTTTTTCCAATTGGTTTTCGAAAGCTTCGTCAATGTTGATTCAGTGCAACTTCACGCAACAGTTTGCAGTTTTTCGTTGTGGAAAAGAGCCACAGAATTGACAGAAATATACATTTGGTACGCACTGTTTCTTGGGCGTGTCCTCCGTAGTTATCAACGTTGATTCTTTTGATACACGCCACCAAGGATGCAGGTTTGTATGCCACGCGAAAAATCTGGACTAGTATATTGGGTCGGACTTATGACTGACCATATATTGGACTTTGCTTTTTTCTTTTTTTGGATAAACTTCACCCCTTAAGGACACGCCAGCGGATACCACTGGAAAAGACACCTGCAACTTAGACCTCAAAAGTGGCAGATAGTTAATGACTTGTTCTTTATTCTTCATGCATCTCCAAATTACTTTGCTTCATCTTTCCGTTTTTCGCGGCAAGATAATTATTTTCGCAAGCATAGGCCGAGCTCAAGCAAATTTGTAACGTGAATTGCGACAACGGAGCCATAAGCCGTTTAAAAACAATAGAGAAATGAGAAAAATGGAGTAGGCGACTGCAGAGTGCCTGGAAACTGTAAAGCCATTCCTATCGTACCCTGGCTCAGATGTTCAGGACATTCTCAAGTCCAGCGATGATCCGTCGGCGAAGCCGTGTTTTTGGCGCCTATCCCACAGACGGTCGGCATGTTTGATGTCTTGGATAGACGAGCTAAGTGACGAAACTCACACAGCAGTCATTGACAAAGTCAACCTCAGAAAAGCTTTGACTTGCCGTCTAAATCTTCTTATTGATTGGCTTCGTGCGCTGTGACATTTCGAGGTTTTGATACAATGGCGGAGTCCTTGTTTGCATGGCATCTGCCACATCCGTTTGCAGTCGCAAAGTGTCGTCACATGTGTTCTCACAGCCAGTTGAAGGTGAAGGACTGAGTAATCCGTTGAATTGTTTGCCCTGCAGCAGTTTTTAATTGGGAAGACTACTTTTCGATTATGGCTCCATCCTTACCGAACACCGATATAAGTCCGTTTATCAAGTACTTGGATCAAATGAAGGTAGTTTATGGTCTGATAGCGTTCACACTGAAACGAGGTGCTTCGCTTGAGTAGGGTGCTGGTCGATGCTCTGATGCAATCAAAACGTGACACTTACATTCCCCGGAAACGCACGAACTTATCAAACTGTGCCCTTTACGAAGTTCTACTGCCAAAGATTTCAATTAATCTGCTCTCCACCAGAGGTGAACAACCGCTACTTTAAAAATAATGGCGCTCCCCGCTCTTTGCTGAAAACCCTACTTTGCTATAGCGGCGCTGCGGCTACTACATAAAAATAGTAGTGGCGCTACCGCTACTTCAATTCTGAAAGAGTAGGTAGTCTTTTTACGTCCTAATGAATGCTTGTTAACGTTACTAGACATCCATCCTGCACCGTTCTAGGTGACTTTATCAGGTGGGTACAGAAAAACTCTATTGCGCTCAGTAGAAATGATGTTCAACGCGTTGATGTTTATATTCCAAAAATATTTTCAACACTTCTGGTTTTGATATTGATAAATTCCTTGTCACAATTCCATTGTGATGCAACCCTTCGTTTCATTAACTGTTGTTCTTAGAAATCACTTTCAGCAGATTACAAAAAATAAAAATACCAGTTTGGTTTCATAAGTCACTATGCCTGCACTGATTTTACAAAATTTGTTTGTGCTATTATAAAAAACTGAGATATGCTCTTTAAAACAGGCTGTGGTGATTGAGAATCAATGCAGTTCACAGTTCGTAACGCAAATTAACATTGAGTTCTCAAAAATGAGCGCTGCGCAAAATCGCTGTTAATTCCATATAACACAAATGTACACCACTTGAATCAATCAACAAATAGAAACCTTTGTTAAAATGGCTCAGCGGAAATGAGCGGCGTTGCTTTGAAAGAACACGGAAATTTCAGTATGTTCGTATCTCAAACCAGCTCTTTTCGACTCTGTAAAACTGTGTTTCAATCAATTAACGAAATTGGGTTGGAAAACAGTGTGATCGCATTGTTCCGAGGGCCAAATGACGACTTACTGTATATGGTAACCCGAGGGCGGTATTATAACTACCCGAGGCTGCATTGTGACGCTGACACAACAATGGCGGTACCTGAACCTTACTAGAAACAGCTTTTACATCTTATTTCCTGCGAAAGGTATCGTGAGTTATAGGCAAATCATTTCTAGCTGTCTCTGCATTTGTTTGAAAGGAACTTGTTCACTTGCTAATCGAACACTTTTAAACCGGTGAATAGACTAAATAGCGTAAATGTTGATCATTTGAAAATTCCCGAAAAGCATCGCGGGCCGCACAGCAGAGATGAGCGGAGTCACATTTTTCAGACTCCGACTCCGCTCCTGCTTCACGCTTTAAGACTCCTGCTCCTGCTCCGACTCCAAAAATTTTTGAAATATCAACTCCGACTCCTATTAACACTCCGAAAATTTCCAAGTAACTCATGTGAAAAAGATACTGTCTATTTTGTCTCATGAGGCAAAATATATGTTGTGGCTATTTTGCCTTTGATAGAACACAAATGGTTGAAATGGTCACGCGACTAGAACAATACAGAGAGACACAACATGTTGAGGTTTAAAGCTGTGGTTTAGCCTATTTTTTACACAATGCAGACAAACAGCAACTAAAAGCTTGCCCTCTTGAATTAGACTTTACGGTCAGCTATGTAGGTCATGCATTCCAAACTTGTCATGTGATCGATTCAAACAAATGTGTGCAGCTACTGACAAAACAACTTCAGAACTGTTTTTGTCTCATGAGGCACAATAGAGGCTGCTTATCAAATATACTGTGCAGTGTACACCTTAAAAGCATAGGTCTTACTGAAAATAAATTATGAAGTGGAAACCACTGAAACACTAGTTTAGTTAGTAGTTCAAGCTTCAATATAGATGACAAGTATTTGAAGTGAGTGTTAATTTGCAATTTTTACAAGACTCATTTTAAATCTCCGAGGACAGGAGCTGATCACTTGTTCACAAATATTGAATCTTACTTTAACCTCATCATCATGTGCTCAGATAAAACTCTTAACTATGACTATGCCAAACTGAGCCATTAACATGAATGTGCAAGCAAATCATACAAAACATAGTAACAATATGAACATTTGCATTACACATTTACACATAACTTAGGCTACAATCCCTTTCAAATTTACAATCATAGGCAACAGCGATGCAAGACAATATACCGTATATACTCGCGTATAGGTCGCACCGGTGGATAGGTCGCACCCCTAGTTTGTGATTGTCAAAGTAGGTAATTGTGGTTGATCTGTATATAGATCACACTGTAATTTGGTAAGTTACACGGCTCATTCTAACGCAAAAACTATCAAATATTTATTTTTTTTAAACCTTAGTTACAAATACCATGAACAGTAACCCCAAAGTAAAACTCATGACAAAGCAAAGTGCGTGCTGCTGAATTGCTGAAATGGCTTGAATTGTCTTAATCTGTAGATGCGCGCCAAGGGAAATAACTTTGGTTCCGCACTGGTGAATATCTGAAAAAAAATCCAGGGAGTGAAGTAAAACAGCTAAAACGCAGATAGCTTATTGGCCCTTTTTTCTGCGTGGTAAATTAAGGGAGTGAAGAAAAACAGCTAAATTCCATGGACATCCGTTAACAAGAGGACTGGTGTTTGTATTTATGTCCAGTGTATAGGTCACACCTAATTTTTGTCTCAATTTTTTGGTAAAAAAGTGCGACCTACACGCGAGTGTATATAGTAGGTTATCTTCAAAGCTGCAACTATCAGGGCAAGCAGCCAACTTTGTTCAGTATGGTTCCAATATGTGAGCAGAGGTTGGCCTATGCAAGCAATGGCTAGACTAGAAATCTGCACAAGAGACAATGCGAACAAACATTGTATTCTGTACTACTGCACATTACTTCTAACATCATGGTCAAATCCTGTCACTAGGCCTACAGTACAGTCAACAATGTATAGGTCATTTCGGCACACTGTTACTTCTCTATAATCTGTTTTGTTAGCCATTGTTTCTTGTCATGTGTCTTGTGTCAATGCCCACATCATTAGCCAAACATTCTCATAGTTACGGCATGGATTTCGAAATTCCCGAACTGCATTGTCACTTACACAGTGTATTTTGCATTGGCTAAGCCATAACTTTAAAACCATCATTAATGGTGAAATGCTCGGTACTCCCACCCAGTGTCACACTTTCGTGATATATGACAACACTGATCAGAAAACACGTCTAAAATTAATTCCATTCTGTTTGACAACAAGCATCATTACAGAAATTAGGTCCCTTAAAAATTTCGATTGGCTCCTGCACAGACCTGAATGTTGACTCC
>JGI24159J19872_10007202_pt1 | contig 14579 bp, 10 predicted proteins | sample Ectturendosymbi4_FD_19872 | JGI IMG/M metagenome (IMG submission 19872) | reverse complement strand
ACCACAATAGCAACTGTAATATGTAAGTCCGACGCTTTCAAAGAGGCACACAATAGCAAATGTAAGTAATTTGTAAGTAGGCTCACTACGCTTTCAATGGGGCCCCCGATAGCAACTGTAAGGTGTAAAGTACCTTGCTTTCAAAGGGGCCCAACAGCAACTGTAATGTATAAGCAGGCTACTTTACTCTTAAAGAACCCCACAACAGCAGTTGCAGTGTGACCCCCAACAGCAAAAGATCCCCAAACAGCAGTTGTAAAGGGCCCAACAGCAACTGTATTGTATACGTAGGCTACTTTGCTTTCAAAGGGCCCCCATCAGTAGTTGTAAGCTTGCTTTCAAAAGGGCCCACAGTTACTGTAACGTACAAGCACTTTTCGTTCAAAGGGTCCCCCCAACGTCACTGATTTATAGTGCTTCATATTTCAATTTGGGGGGTCGAAGCTTTCTTTGGGGATGTAAGTGGTGATGGGACTGAATTTTGGGCTCCTGTTACAGCGTGCCCACCCCCCACTTGGGGGGTATGGAGTGCGGCTGATACGGCTCTGCTCATAGCAAACAGTAGACAACATTAGTAATTAACTGAATTTATTCATTGACTCAAGGAAGAAACCTCATGCTACTGTGAATATGGCAAACGCGCTCACCTTGGAAAGACTTTTGACTGTAATGGGCGAACTATTCCATCCTGTATTCCTTTTTGAACCAAATCCCACAAGTGCGACCATGTTGGTGAGACATATTCCAACAGGTTATCAATCACTATGCCATGAAATGATATGTTTTTCAAAAACAAAGACATTCCTGCATGCAAAATGAAACTCTACGCTTGTTGTTTGAAATCTATTCAGACATGTTAGCTTAGCTGAGCTTAGCTGACTGCCACGTTGTAGAAACACCCATATATTTGTTTTAATATTGGAAATTCGTTTGATTTATGTTATGGTGTCTAGACAATGTTGCCCCGAAAACAATGTGTTTTTTTTAAAGTCAAACATTTCATTTTCAACATTTTCCAGAACTTTGAAGCTAAGCGACAAACTAACGTTTTCATAATGATTTGGTTGAGTTCTAGTTTTTACTGAAAACAATCCAGCACGATTCAGCGCATGCGTTGCTAAGACTAATGGACGAAAGCAAAGCACGTAAAAATCTTTCCAAAATCAAAGATGCTGTTGCCCATAAGAAAAATTGACATCGTTCTTGTAAGAAACATTTGAAGGATATTTTAATTTACTGACTTTTCACGTTTCGTATGAAGTGACTTCTGATGAAGAAGCAAATAAAGATTTTCAACAAAAGAATATAAACGGAAAGTAAAAAAGATATTTTGCAAAATTTCAGTTAGACGTTGTTTGATAGTCGGTGGCAGATCCTCCACGCAAAAGGATGATCGCTTTGAAAAATGTTTAAAGCGAGGCCCTTCAGGGATTAGGGTCGCTGATTGGGTCCATTTTTCAGATGCAAGGGATAAAACATGTCCCATTTACATATGTGCACCAGTTTCGTGACTACCTGGCGTGACTGTATAGATCAGTCTGACCGATTACCTCGCATGACTGAAGAGATCAGTCTGAGGATGATTATTTTGAGTATGATGTCACTATGCCATGGGAATTTGAGTTTATGTCCTGGATTTGACAGAGCACTAAGACTGCAGCAAGAAATCAACATCATAATAAGCACTTGTAGTTGTTTAGTTTCTTCCCCCAAAAACCATGTGGTGGCTCCGTGGGCTTATGAGCACGTAAAGTTCCTGCGTGTTCATGCGCACACGACACCAACTCATTATTTTTATTTTGTTTGTTCAATTTTTGGAACAATGCCGGGAAACGGGGTATTTCTTTGTGATAGGCTATAGGTTGCGAAATCTTCGGCTGGTCGTTGTGTTCATAAGAAGATTGCAACAATTCCGTTACGGAATGATGGAAACTAGTTGCACCAATTAGTCAGCAAAAACATTGAACACCATTATTATTTGTAGATCATTTATATTTAGAACTGAACATCATAGTCTACAGTGATGTCTCACAAGTGGAATGTATGAAGCAGTTTATAGTAGGCTACAGATTGCTATCTGTGGAGCAGAAGCAGGCGCAGGTTCCTAGTCCACCAGTAGGCTACAAGTAAAAAGAAATTATGGATTTTCCTAGTTTTGTCATTATAGTGTATCATGGTAATTTTGATAAGCTTTGAGCATGTGTGTGCATGAACACGTTGGTATGCCAGATTTGCATTTAATTTAGATGCAATGTAAGTGGTATTACCATTTTATACTATCAGGTGTAAATGATGAAAGACGGTAATTTGGCTTATATGGGTATGACAGCAGATAAATGTAACTGAAGCACTGGTGGTATAAAACTACAACTCTATAAAACGTTTTGGAATGACAGCATGCTCCGGAGTAAATCTTTTTTAGGAAATGTCTTGATGACGCTTTATGACAACAGTAGATTTGTCACACCACAGTTGAGTTTTTACAAGGTCTAGTATCATTTGATTTGTTTTTCAATCACGACTGGATAATCCCCGCACATTTTCCACACATTGGATGCCTGATAAGAAGACCTACAGAGCTCATTTACATGGTCTTGGTAAGACCAGACCGGGAGTCGAACTCAGAACCTACCAGCAACGACGCAGACACAGGACTGCCAGGTCGGCCTTTTTTAGGCCAAATTTCCAAAATTTGGCCTCGTTTCAAGTTGGTTGGCCTAAACAATTTTAGTTGTTTTTTGGGCTTTTTTGGCCTCATCTTAAATCGGCTGGCCTTAAGAAATGTGTTTGGATATTGCTATTCCATTTTTTTGGCAACACATTTGCAAAATGTTTGTGATAAATGCTATATCAGACCCCGCATTCTGATATTAGTAATATTTGATGAATGCTAAATTAAAAATTAAATTTTTGCGTAATCACTGGAAATGTGTGCACTCACTGCACCGTGCAGTGCCAATTGTTTTGTAAGCGCTAAACAGTCTCAGCGCTTGCAAACAGGTCTGCGTCTTCGCGATAGAAATGCGATAATTACGTCGAAGCAGAAGTGCTCTTATGATTCTGATCGTAAGTATAGGAGTGAATAGGAGAGACTTTCGTACAGAAAGCTGCCGATGGTAAATATGCAAACTGTGGCACCATTTTACCCAAAGTGTGCGATTTCATTAACCACAAAAAGTCAGGGAAGATCAGTGCTCCAATACAATATCAGTGCTCCAATACTCAATGTTCTTTTGTTACATCAGAGCAGGTTTTTTGAAGGTATTATAGGGACCCAATTCGCGTCCCTAGAATTGAAAATCGTGTCCCTAGAATCAGAGAAAATTATCGTCGGGTCTCTAGAATCAGAGAAATCGGGCCCCTACACGTCCATACCGGGTATCTAACATTTTCCTTAAAAAACTCTACATCAGAATTGTTCGTATTAAAATTGTAATAAAGTTACTAGTTTAATATTTCAAACATTAGTTTTCCACAAACGTCAAACAACAAGCTGATGTGACCAGCACGAATAGGTTTTCGCATAAAAAGAGTTGGGAATTGGTAGTGTTTTATGCAGTTCAAGACCGAAACGAAGCTAAAAAATGATATTACATTCTTTTGAACTGACGACTAATATCATTCACACACCTAACACCTATATTAAATTCAGAAAAGTTTTCGTGCATCTATCTTCGATCAAAAGAAATTTAACTTTGAAACGTTTAAAGGTGATTTTTTCCTTTTTTGATCTTTGATTTTACAATAAGAACACTCACTCCGCCTACAGCAATTATGTGGCAAATACCATGATGTGAGCTAACGGGTTCAAATTTAAACTACTCATCCAAACGTAAGCTTACCTAAACGCGAATCCTGCACCAAATCGTACTTTCCCAGTTCTACGAACCTTCCATGTTCTGCCAAACACCGTAGACTTGCTTGCAACTTTTCACCGGCCAGGAAATTAAGAACAACATCCACACCTAATCAAGGAAATCAAGTGTCAGTTTTGCTACCGCGCCATGTCGGTTTAAGAATATTGAATAACTACAGGAAGTTCACAGAAAACAAAACTAAAAAAACAAGCGTTCAGCAAAAAAATCGCAAGATCAAACTTTTTAAACAATGTACATTGGTTTGTAAAAATCTTACTCTAATCGAATTTTTCTCAGCACTAAATGTCCTCTTAGCTCGGTGGGGTGTATTCAGCTATACTTTTGAATTGGTCACCTAGGTCGTACATGCCGTTGCGGTCCTTGTATGGCGTGAAAGTACACGTCCACATAAAGAGACTATTTGGCCAAATGACAAAAAAGTGCGAAGTGCCACTGCCGTTGCATGAAAATAACAAAGTATGGTGAGAAAGGGACAGTTGGCAACGCAAACAGTGGTTGACTCTAAATTCACCGAAGTAACGTTTTGGCGACACGACATTTGTACATGGTTAACACAGACAAACGGCTTTCTTTGAAAAGTTGCTCGCGTCAGGACTAGAAAAAATATCTTGTTTGAACACCGGTTTCCAGAACATACATGCATTGTGCGTTCACGCGGTTGGATTGATTGCCACTACGTTGGCAGAAAACTGCATTTACTGACTTATTCACATAGGATTCCACCGTCTTGCTTGGTTTCATCTACAATTGCACTCAGTGCCGTAGCAGCTCAACTCTGCCCTCCCCCAAAATGCTTGCAGGGGCCCCCTAATGGTGATTTCGAATAAAACAAGATTTCGACGTTATGGCCCATCCAAAGGCCGAATGGCCTTCACAACAATATATCCTAATTTTCATTTGTTCTTGTTTCACTATTTTTTTACTTCCACTTGCAGACAATTTCGGCAGAACTTTCGCCAGAAACTATTGAATTGGGGGCTTCGTATTTGTGCAAGGGGGCAAAGCATTCTGAAAATTTACATTCCATTCACAACACAGCACTTGCAAATTGTGCGAATTACTTAATAAAATTATCAAAGATTTTCCCGCAAATACCCACAATGGGTTGGTATAGTTTGCAAATAACAGTTTTTGGACGAGCTTAGCACAAGGAATTAATCATTGTCAATTTAGCAACGATTATTTAGGGATCTTTTAATGAAATGCAAATGTTAACAAATTTTCGCACGAAATCAAAATCAAGCCTATCGTTCAGGAGCGGATACGGGGGGGAATGCAGGGGATACATCCCCCCCACCAGACCTAAAGAGGTGTTGACATGACACTTTGTTTCATTGAAAATCATCGCCAAAAATATTTTTGTACTGTACATTACTCGCGATGCTAAAAATCAACTTATGCTAATTAGTCGAAAACGTTTCTTCGTTTCATTAGATGAGCTGGCCTTGATTACGGAACCTGATATAAAAATAATCAATGATCGCATGGGCGTTCGCAGGGCAAGGGAGGCAAAACGGGCATTTGCCCCCCGCCTGGAAATTGGGATTCAGAACCAAATATTTCTGGAAAAAAACTGGAGTCAGCATCTTAATTCCGATTAATTGATTTGATTCTTGCAATGACATTTTTTTGCCGGTGTGAAACTCACACTGCACAAGAGTCAGGTTCACAGTTATAGAGTCATGCAGTGATGAGCATGCAGTTCACTCATGTCCCCTCCTCTACCTGCAGAGGCGAGTTGCGAAAGTCGCGAGCGGATTGTTCTACTGAACAATAACTTGGCAACAAACCTGCAAAGGTTCACTTTATATTACGGGACAGGCGTTTTGTTGCATGAGACTGTTGAACACAGACATTATGGCAGGTAATGCAGCGAGACACTGACATGCTGATAGCGCTAAGCCACATATATTTATACGTTGTGAAAAGAAGCATGAGTAAGTCTATAGCAATGCTTCCATAAGTTTGAAAAATCCATTATCTGTGCGGGTGTGACCAATGTACCTGAGTGTCAAACTGCACTTACGTAGGATTCTTTTCATGCAATATAAAATTACGTGGCTTGTTATAGTAGAATGCATCGACGCAGGCTTGTGGGAGTACGTCTTAATCGTTAAGGTTTAGCTCTGACATGTGAGTGAATACTGAGTGCAAAGCAATATTTGCTGTGGCGAGTTTTCATAATTCATCTGGTCAATTCTGCAAAATCTGCGTGCTGTTCTAATTGTAGTAAATTTGTCCGTAGTCGTGTCAACATACAAGTCTATTTAGTTGTCCGGATTGCGTAGCAAGGTTTTATTGATCGGTTTGGGCGAGATCCCGTACGTTTGCAGCTCTTGTTTCTAAGTCAGGGTTTCTCAAACGGGGCCCTCGTCCCCCCCTTATGGGCCACGGAACTGTTCTCTGGGGGCCACGAGCAGAAGCAGAGGCAAAACTAAGTATCTTTACTGATGAGCAGGGGGCCACAAGTGTTGAGAGTCTTTTCTTTTGAAGGGGGGCACGGCTCATGAAAGTTTGAGAGCCACTGTTCTAAGTGATACTGACAAGTCTTGCTAGCTTATCCCGCAATCAGGGGAAGAGTAACCGGGCCATTCCCCCGGACGTTTTCAAAAAAATGATCAGTTGTTAGTTCAGTTGAATATATCAGCTGGATGCGGCCTTGCTTGCCAAGTGAAATCAAGTCATAATTTGTGGTTTTGTTGAAAACAATGGCTATCCAATGCTTCTTCCTTTACAGATCATGGCAATGCTTACTTGAAAAGAAATTCCCTGCGTTGAAAATTTGCAGATAGCTCACTGTGTAAATTGTCGTAATACTAATATACCTGCCTATTCCTGCCAACGAATCGTTTTTTTGTGATTGTTACCGTAACATCGTGCATTTTCTTTGTAGTGTAGAAAGATAGTGTTTTGTGAATGTCCATTTGCATTGCATCGTCAGCAATGTTCCCTCTATGGTGCGCAAATACTCAGGACCACCAGAACTGTTGCGCAGTGAAATCTCATTCTCGCGCACTTGCAACATTCCAATACAATGGAAAATGCACCGAAAACAAGGAGCTATTTGAATAAATGTGTATTTTATCCGTATTTGGATGATATTGTATATTTATTATATGATTCACACAGTTTGTAATTCATTGAAAACTCCACTTACTCAACCCTAAAATAATCATGCTCACTAAAGGGAACACTGATGGTCAGCAATTCGAAAGTGATAAACAAAATGTCGACGTTGCCCTCTCCCCTGGAGAAAATTCTGCCAGACGCCCATGAATGATCGTGCTTTCTCCTTTTTTTGTGCTTTCACTCCTTACGAATTGTTTGTTCTTTTCCGTTCTCTTAATTTGGGTTGCAAAATAAACAGAATCAATTCGCTTTTTGTTGTTACGTCATCAAAATTACCTGCAATAACAAACGTTATACACAAATCAGTATGGGTGTTGTAGACTATTCCAAACGACAATTCAAAACTATAAGGTTCCCCATTTCAAGAGCACTGATGTAAACTGCATCCAAGTGACTACGCTCACTTGCTGCAACATACAAGTCAAGCAGTACTACTACACTATGCTGGCTACTGCCACCGGTAATTGTGATGTAACAAACGTTAACTACAATGAGAATAAGTATTATGTCGTCACGTCAACTTTTTATCTCGAGTCCTCGATGAACCTGCGCCGACATCAGTCACTACGTCAGATCGCTGTTATGTGCCACATTGCTTGTTGGTTCCGTAGCTGTACAGTGTTAAAGTTTGACCAGTTTTATCACTCAAGCTTCTTCTAAACCAAGCTTAGACTTGTTTCCTCGTAAATGTACGTATGCAAAAGTGATTGATTTACACAATATGGTCCTGTGAAGCATTGGGTTCATTGCAAATCGACATCGCATCCCCCCTACCAAATTAGCCTATGTTCGCTATTGCTATCGTTCAGTTATGAAAACACTTGCCGAAGAAACAAACCTGAGGCCGGTCAATGCAGTGCGTCGCCATGAACGTTTTCTTTCATTAGCGCAAATTGATGATTTTACCTGGAAGTGAATTTGCTTATGAAGNGTGCGCATNTTCCTTTTAAATGACCTAAATACGCATGCATTAACCATTCCAATAACTAAACTTGTTNATCTCCTGGTGCATGACACATGCTTAGATTAATAATACTGTATTTTGCATATCAANTAGGCTATAAATGTTAACACTTATAGACTAAAGCCCACGTGGATGCAACGTGGTTAACATCCGTCATCCACTAACTGCNCTAGTCTGTTGATGCCAGGGTTGCTACCTCTTCTTACAACGAATATACTAAATTTATTCTGAAAATATACCAAATTTATCTGTAACAAAAAACTTAAAATTCAATGCTGGTTTATCCATGCTTTTTTACGACTTCACTTAATGATCACCAGTTTATGTTAAGTAGTACCATCATAGCGAAGCCGCAAGCTCAATTTTTACTTTCCGAACTTCAGCATTGACAGATTTATCAGCCAATGGGAAATTCAACCTTCCAAATACGCCAACACTACCGGGGCTAGCCATAATGCATTTTTCACAAAAATCACTACACAAAATACGTTGATCAATTGAACATCTAACTTTTGGACGCATACAACTAGGCATACAAGGCTAACTTCACGTTCAACGCTCTATAAGCAATGAATACTGACGCTTTAGGCTCAAGTTGCAAATATGTTTATTACCTTACAAACGCATCAAAAATGATCAGGCGATGTTATTTTAGGTAACAGCGGCAGATACTGCTCTGTCTATAAATTGCAGGACAGAAGAGAATACGCATTGACAAAAAGGTCACTGACTTTTAGTGTTTCATATATCGATTTGGGGTTGAAACTTTATTTGGGGAGGATAAGCTCAAAAAAACGTGCCGACGGGACTGAAGTTTGGGCCCCTGCGACAGCGTGGGCCCCCAATTAGGGGGTATGGAGGGCGGCTAATACGGCTCTGACTACACTGTACAAACGTACAGTAGACGAAAAACAACGTACTGGGAAATTGGAATAATAAAACGTCTATGTTTACTTGATGTGGTTGTTTCGATCGAAAATTTGAAAAAAAATTATTTTGACCGAAGTTAAAAAGTCAATTGTTGTCCTTCGTTTTAAACGTTCCAACTTTTTCCAAATGAATATTTCTAGAAACTGTGAACTTACTGCTCATCCTTAAGGAAACATACAATAGTCAAATTTTTGTGTATTTTGCTTTATTCTGACAGACACCACCATGGCAACAAATTGCATATGCTGAAGAATAGTGGTAAGTGCATCAAAGTACTCGCATATCTTCAAGCGTTAAACATACACACGCTGTGATGATGAGCAACGATTAGGTCATGTCCCTGTAAACAGCAAAGAGCCGTATCCTTGCACGCAAACCAATGTTTGTTATAGATTTTGCATTATAGACCTTATGCTGGAATCTTATAGGTGTTTTTAGGAGGTTAGCATTTTGAATTTTCGCAAGCACTAACAGCTTCATGAAGTAATTTCACTTACCTTGCCTACAATTTCCTATCCTTCGAACAAATTTTATAATGTTGTCGCTTCCTTCCTTTGTTGCTAACCCTCCGCGTGGAACAAAACTGCTCTTACAATGTAGTCCATGTTCTTATTTTCTTGCTACACATGCATGGTCATTAAAATTTGCTCAATTTTTTCGTCAGAGCACTATTTTCATTTCAGCTCTCACTGTTTCGGTTGCGTTTGTGAACATAAGGCTTACCTCTTCCACACGTGTGTCTCTGAATGTGAGACTCAAATGACGTGTCTCTGGAGTTGGCAAAGCAGTCTTCGCTGAGTTGAGGAAAGCGTGCGAGCAAATAGTCTCGTTTCTCTCTCGTCGAAACTGTTGTGAAAACTTTGCAGCCCTCATGAAATGCGATTGCAATGGAAGCCTGACCAACAGAACTGGACCCACAGTGGATCAGCACCGTTTCACCTTCTCTCAGATTTGCTCTCAGTTTCAATGCGTAATAGGATGTTACGTAGGCAACAGGAATTGTGGCGGCATCGCGTAAGCTCCTACAATGCAAATTAAAAGACGTTTATTTGTCAATTGAACTATTTTAACCCCCGCAAGACAAGTTTGCAAAGTATAATGATTTCAAACAAAAGTGGATTTGGATTCTTTCTTGAGTTAATGGTTGCAAAAGGGTTGATATTTTCATACTTTTTTATTTTAATGTTTCAACGAGACGTGAAGTCCATAGAGCACAAGCACACACTGTCTGCACAACTCAGATTGATAACAACGGACGCAGAACTTTTTACAACGGCGTTGAGGGTAGAACCACGGAATTACAAATGCTTTCTTAACACAATTGTTGGCTAACTCGCAACCCTCAGTAGGAAACGGAGTCCAACCCTGGTCAAGGCCAGGCCCTGAAGTATTGCGGCATGTATTCTCCCTCAAAGAAATATTGTAACTACGCGCACTCAGTAACAAAGTAAAATGCGGTTGTAATGTTCAGATACTACGGATGAAAATAAACAATCTGATTGCATCAAAGCGCGCAACCAGAAGTTGTTAGACATTCTGTCTCGTTCAAGAACCAGGTGCACATTTTTTCTCAATAAGGTTTCAAGGAAGGAATGTTACATTGAACATGATGACTACTAACACTCGATCGCCACGGCAGGTTGTGTGGAGTCCTGCAAGCAAAATTAGAGGTCACATGCAATCTCTGGATGCAGGCCTTCCTGAAATCACACCATAATTGTGATGAGTACATAGATGTACAAAAGGAACGAAGAAGTAAGAAGTATTGTTGTCCCTGAATGTCGTTGTCATCAAAAGCTCAGTATCTAGTAAAATCCCCAAATACTTATAGTGGGTAACAGATATTACACCTTGTCCACCTAGTGTCAGCAACAAGATGACCGTGCGTTTTGCGCTCTTAGTCTTAAATGTCATGCAAACAGTTTTGCTGCAATTTAAAATAATTCCATGCGATTCGGCATATGCCTGACACATCTAGTATACTTTGCAACTCACGTACACTTGGACAAACACGCAAATATCATCTGCAAACAACAAATGGTTTATGCTATGTTCCTCAAAATCTGCGGACTCACTGGCAGAGTTTTCAGAGTTTAATATTCTCTTGAAATATTCTTTCTACATTTTCGCAATTTCTGAGCCACTATTTACCCCACCCACCAATGTTGGTAATGATAGAGGTCTGTTTTTGTTTCTAACCTTCTGTCAAAATTTCTGATTGGTTTTATCAGCCTGCAGTGCAGCCGCTAGGGCATTGGCCTGGTCTATTTTAGCATCTTTGCGGCATTTCCGCAGTGAACATTTGGAATCCTTTTTTTGTCTTAACCATTATTCTTGTATAAGCCACCAGTCCTGGTTCTATTGCAGCTTACCCTGAACAAGTAGCCTTTCTTGGCTAGTTGATGTTTTGATTTGACCACCTAGTTCCAGTCTGGAATGTTAAACTCACCTGCTTTCTTTCCACCTGTTCTTTTAAGCTTATTATAGAGCTATCACAGTTTTAAGCTTTTTAGACCAATATATGGCAGTTCCACCATACCCACGACCCAAAACCAGACCATCATTACGTCACAGTCTGCCAACTCAAATGCAAAATGAGACGCACCAAAACAAAGTATTTTACCACGTTGTTGTTTTGCCAGCAAGTTCTCTTGATGAAATATAATCTGGTAATAATTTATCAAGTTTTTTACATCTAGCAATGAAGATATAAAAGCAAAGCAGTTGTAAGTGACCAGACTGAGATTATTTATTGCCCCTTCCATTTTATCCTTATTTGAACAAACTGGTTGATCGCAGCACAAAATCAGTTTGGATGCCAAGCGTGCAGTATGAATTGTGTCACTAAGGGACATTTGTGATAGTTCAGTATAAGTTCTTGTGGCCACTTCCGTCAGTCGAGCACCTCAAGTATGTGAAATTCATCACGAAATTTTGCTGAAATTTTAACAGATGCGTATGAATCATACCTAGTTCTCAGTGTATGAAACCGCGCACTTCTTGCATTTTTTAATTTGTGCCAAAACCACTTTTTGAGCCATCCAATTCTTGTGTCTGGTTTTAATCTGGAAAGACAAATTTCCACTGTCTTGACATTAGCATGAGGTGATTTGCCAGTTTGATAAAACCACCTTTTTTTCTAACAACAGTTTTTCAATCATCAAATTGATCATGCTTTGGTTCAGCACTGTTAACCATGAAGTCATTTACGGGTAGCTTGATGTTACATGATATGTGAACTTTCGTAGATCCACACACAGCAGCTTCCCCTGAGTGAGACTCCTGATCACCATATGCAGTACCTATAGCTTGTGAAAATCATGCCAGCATCCCATGATATGGTCTTTCTTGCCCACTCAGCAGTGTTCCCTCTAAGAAAATTTTACACTGCGCAAATGCAATTGCGAAACCATGTACACACAACTGGTAAAGCGTTTCAAGCGTTTAACTCTTTAAAGGGGAATTTGGAATTGGAATATTGCAAGTGCGCAAGAATGAGATTTCACTGCGCAGCTGGTCTGGTGGCACTGCGCATTTGTGCACCTAAGAGGGAACATCGCCAGTGTGCCAAAAATATTACCAATTGCTTGGTAAGTGTATGTGTGAAGTTGTCATCTACTTGAATAATTTGACATTAGACCTTGTAGAGCATTACACTTGTTTCACGCAAAATTTTTGTGAAGTTGTGAACAGTTGTGACGTCATGCACTAGCTTGTTGCTACGAATCTCTTTCGTTGGCTCCATGGATGTGAATAGTTTTTCAGGCTTTCTTCTTGGATATTTTGTACGCTAGTCTCAGGGTGAGACCTTTGGTAAGGGTTTTTTAATATCAGCGACAAGAAAAACTGCTTTATTTAATTCAGGACAAAAAAGTGTTAAATGATTGTTTGACTATCGGTATGTAATGCAGAAACAAAATCCTGTCATAAGGGTTGAATACACTCAAAACCTCACTGGGTTTGAAAGGTACAAGCTTATTTGATAAGGCGTTTTTCTTATCCTTCTTGTACACTTTGTATTATTGAAACATTTCTTTCACACTACCAGATGTATGGAAAAATATCCGCTGTAAGTGTTTGCCAATGACTGCCCAAGCAGGGGGCGCAGGAATACACGCCGATGCATATTTTTATGCCAGCAAAAAGCAGTGGAAAAGTTTGTTTATACTTGACATTTCTGATTGCAAGAAACAGTTCTTGTTGCTGACAGGAAGAGGAACTCTTGAAATTTCGCAAAAATCAAAGTCTGCTGGAAGTATTATTTTACAAAAATATACAAACCAATGCTCCGGAACTTTCCACGTGAACGTCGGGTTCCTAACAATGTGTGTAGATAATCCTTCAGCAGGAACCAATCCCATTACTTGCTCACCGTTCTCATCAAGTCCACTGAATTCCAATCCAAGCAACGTTTTATATCTTTGCCTGATTCCTGTTGATAAAAAGTCTGTTGCAAGCATTGCAAAAATTTCTTCAAGCTTCTGCTTGTTCATTTCTTGAAATGTACGAACACATTACAAATTATATTCTACTTATATTGAACTATATTTGTGCGCTTTTTGACTGAAGCGTGGTGATGGCAACTTAGTTTTGTCGATATCAGTTGATCAACCAATTGTTTGAGAATAAAAAAATGATGCCTACGCAACGTAAAATGTACTCAAACACATCATCCAGACATCCACCAACACCATTTTGCTGCTCGAGATTTTGGAACTTATACAGACTGGTTTGGGTTGGGTGGATGATTCCAAAAATCATACACTTTTTCTCTGAGGTTAGCTTTTCCACTTAACAGTTAACGTACGTGCTCCTTCAATGGTCGTTGTAGCCGTACTTTATAGCTTCCCTACGACATCACACATTCAAGTCATGTGCTTTTTGTTGAATATGCTAAATGTCAATTAATTGTTTGTGACATAATACTGTAAATTCCATGTATGTATCCTACCTAATAATTGGTTGCTTGTACATGTCACCATGTGACATCTTTTTCTCCAAATTAGAAAGTTTAGGCCGTCTGCTTGGATTTTTTGAGGCTTGGTGACCGGTTCAGAAAGTGTGGGCGGTGTCTGATGTGAGCTCAGTGTTGGAGTCAAGATTGAATTTAAGCAGATTGCCAGAGAAGTTAAAGGTTGCATAATACTTATGAAACATTTATTTAGTCTTTTAAAATCACCTGCAATGGCTTCGCTTGGCAGTTTTCCAGTAGCCAACATAATGTCACGGAAGTTGAGACTCGCATATTTGACTTTAAATGTGGGAAAAGCTGTTTCCTTGCTGGATTCTAGTGAAGTCCATATTAAACTTGAGACGTCTCCCTGTTTTGATAACTGCAAATATTGTCTTGGAACATCCACCTGTAGAAAGGACTTATTTAAAGCTTGAGTCATGTTTTAAACGTGACTTAGCGGGAAACGAAGCAAATGCCCTTTGTCTGTTGCGACACGCGCGAGTAGAACTTGTCTTTATAACATAGTTTTCACAAGCAAAAATAAAAAGCACTGGAAACTCATGAAGTGTGAAGCAATGTTATGTACATCAGAATCGACGTCTTTTTTCCAATTCAAGTGCTGGATTGTTCCCCATTCTCCATCTTTGAAAGCATTGACTGCCAGATTTCTTTTCATCACCTGCATCAGATCAGTCGGCAACTGACAGTTTTCATCGGAACTGCA